>OGGO01000117.1_pt1 | contig 91120 bp, 73 predicted proteins | sample 1571231 | NCBI WGS metagenome assembly OGGO01 (sample SAMEA2582036, study PRJEB24529) | metagenome | biome: Human gut stool | place: China | collected 2011 | reverse complement strand
ACGTAAACAGGCCTAATGCGACATTACGAATGTGATAGTTGCAAAGCCTGCGACTTTAGTCGCGGGTTGTTTACTTTCTCCTCTTAACTGCTTTTCCTATTTGCCATTACTTTGCGGATTGACGATGACAAATTCCTTCTTGGTCGCTTCGATGGCGTGCCAGACTCCCGAAAATCCGGGATGCAGGATGAAGCTCTGCCCGGCAACAAAGCGCTGCGGCTTACCACCGTCTTCGGTAATCTCCGAAACACCCTCCACAATGTGGCAGTACTCCCAATGATCGTCTGCCGTCGTGAAGTGCCATTTGCCTTCGGTACTTTCCCAAAAACCGGATCGAACATCTCCCGTCTTGTCCACTCTTGTCACCTTGAATTCCGGATTTCCTTCAAGGACATCAACACGAGCAAACAAAGGACCGTATGAGAACGGTGTTAGTCCGTCGGCTGTGAAACGCACGATTCTTCCGGCATCACCATTGGCAAGAGCCACCGGTGACTGTCCGGAACATCCGACAAGACAAGTCACAAGCAAGAGACCACAGAACAGCTTTTTCATATCGAAGGAAAATTGACGGAGACTTCCTATTGGGAAGCCCCCTTTGAGGATTGGAAATTATCAGCAATTGAACTGATGGAAAACCTTGGCGATTGCCTGCCAACGGCTATCAAGTTTGATGAACGTGATGTAGTCGTTGTAGTCGGCACCGATGGCATCTTTTTCCATGTCGATTCTCACTACCGCTGTCGTGGGAGTAATGGCAAGCACATCCATGTGCGTTTTGATCTCAGGGGCACTGCCGTTCTGGCGCACAAAGTCATACAGGTTGTCGATGGGGCCGCCAAGCAGAGTTTTGCCTCCGGCAAGCCCGTACATGACGGCTTCCTTGTGGAAAGCTTTGGCTACCGTATCCGCATCGCCCGTCCGCAAGCCTTCGACGTAGTTGCGAGCGGCTTCCAGAACCGCGTTGTAGTCGTCAACAGAAACAACTTTGGCATTGGCACAACAACATTCAGACATTTGGAACTCCTTAAATAATCTGTAGCATTCGCTACACAAATAATTCTATATCATTCGCTAAAGAAATCAAGAGCTTTTGTCCGGATACCAAATGACCGCTGGAAATTCCTCACTGTTATCTTCTCCCAGAACCAAGGGCAGACCACGTTCTTTTGACAGAAATCAGGCGTTGATGACCGCACTGCGCATTTTCTGGAAGCTTGGTTATGAACCGGCGTCTGTAGCCGTTCTGTGCGAGGCTATGGGAATCAAACCGCCCAGTTTCTACGCTGCGTTCAAAAGTAAGGAAGAACTTTTTCTGGAAGCGGTGAATTTTTATGAAGCACGGTACTGGGCCGATGTTCTCAAGAAGTTTGAGGAATCATCAAAGCCCATTGATGTGGCGTTAGCCGAGTTCTTTCAGGAGGCCGCGTCCATTCTTTTGAATCCGGATAATCCAAGCGGCTGCATGGTGGTGCTGGCTGCCGTCAATATTGCGCCCAAGGAAAAGCGCATTGCCGAAGCTGTCAAAAAACTCCGTTCTCAAACTCGTGATTTTTTTGAGAGACGTTTGAAAAAATCGCAGGACGCCGGCGAGATTTCCCCTGAAGCCAACATATCGGCACTTGCCGATGCGTTGAATATCGTGCTGGAGGGCATGTCGATCCAAGCCAAAGACAATATGCCTTTGCAGACCTTAGAGCAGGCCGTGGAGTGCGTCCCCAATATGCTTCGTCCATATCTGAGCTGAAAAAAACACTCTAATCGCTATGATGATGAGCTGGAACTTGACAGCACCGTGACGCACGCTGTGCGTGCCGGCGCCCGTCTCTTGGGCGACTTCAACGACTACGCCTCCTGGAAGGTGGGAGCCGCTTACGAGCACGTCTTTGACGGCGACGCCGAAAGCGCGGTGAATTCCTTCAGTCTCGACGTACCGAGCCTGGAAGGCGACACGGGTGTCTTTGAATTGGGGCTGCGCATTCGTCCGTCTCTGGAGAGCAATTGGGCGGTGGATCTCGGAGCCAAGGGCTATGAGGGTGACCGGGAAGGCGTCACGGGCAATATGACCGTGCGCTACAGCTTCTAAATCGCTGCAAAACGGACACAGGAGGACAAAGTTGTGAAAAACAAAGTAATCGGTTTGTCAGTGGCCTTGACTCTGGCAACGCTGATGGTCGGTTGTGCCAACGTGACGACAGGACAGCTTCATGCACCGCTCGAAGTTATGCCGACGGAAGTCTGCATTATTCGCAATCCGCAAGTGACGATTGATGCGGCCATTCCGTCTCTGCAGTCGGCTTTTCAGCGTCGAGGCATCAAATCCACCGTTGTGGATGATGTCGGAGCTTGCAGTTCGGAATACCGTTTGAGTTATGTCATGCGGCGTTCTTGGGACGCGACGACTTATCTCGGACTGGCTGAGCTGACGCTATACAGAAACAACGCCATTGTTTCGACGGCTAAATATAAGGCTGGGAGCATGACGCTGACAAAGTGGGGAAAGACCGCCGAGCGAATCGACAAAACGGTCGGCAAACTGCTCGGAGAACCTGACTGATCGTTAGTCGTTCGTCCGTTTGAGTCTCTCAAGCACCGTTTCGCGAAACACGGGCGGCGCCGGGATTTCCTTCAGCAGACTGTTTAGAAGTATTTCGTCCAACGCAGAGCGGCGCCCCAGCGCTCGCGTTGCCTGCGTCGCCGAGCTCGCCGTCAAGCATCAGTGCAAATTCGTGTCCGGAAGTTGAGTTCCAGCCGAGTTTGCATTGCGCAGCGACGGCGTGGCGGTTGTCGAAGAAATCAACGTGGGTTTCGTCGCGGATTCCGGACCAGGTGTACGTTTCGTTTCCGTCAATGTGAAAGCGATTGCGGTAGGCGAGGCGACCTTCGAAGGAGACATTGCCGGTCGGGGCGGCGCATACCGCCATAAAGACGCAAGTGTGTTTGAGAGTCAAATGAGGCATGACGCACCTAGCCAGACAACCGAGACGAGAATAAAACGCCTTTCGAATCAAGCTCAAAGTGTGTCAAAGAAATGTCGTCTCGAACAGATTGTTCGCTCGAATGTTTAGCCTCGGCGATTATGCGAAGGAAAGCGTCAAGATAACCGGTCGTTGTTGGAATCGAAAGAAGCGATGCGCCGGACTGAACTCACGAAGAAAACCGTGGGTGCTCAGATTGAAGAAATGTCAGAAGGCGTGCGGTAGATTCGGCGCTTTTTGATAAACGGTGCGACTGACGAAACAAGGATAGTTTAAGAAAAAAGTACAATGAGGCCTGTCGTAGTCTGAAGTGGCAAAACAGGAGGCGGATGACGATGACTGAATCGCTCGTTTCGCTCAATGTAAAAATTTCAGCTGAAGAAAAGCGTCGCTTTGTTGAGACGGCTAAAGAGGTAGGTTTGACGCCTTCGGCTGCGATAAGGGCCTTTGTTCTCAAATTCTGTGAATGCGGCGAAATGCCGTTTGAACTCAGAAAGGAGCCCTGGATCAATCTCAGTCATCCCGATCTGGTCAAAGCCAGAGTCAAAGACAGAGTGGTGATCGTTCCTAACAGTTGGCGGGATAAGGACGATGATGACGACGAATGAGCCGAAGCTTTGGGAGATTTGGCGTTTTCGATTTGCTTTTGTTTAGGTAAGAGCTAGACCGAGCACAAACGGTCTGCCGAGAATTTCCATTCGGCAGACCGTTTTTACCGTTCGCAAATAAACGCTTATCTCATGCTTGGAAGATAAGCAAACGCCACTTCCGTTTTGAGCGGATGCCGTTCAAGGGCTTCCTTGAGCAAAACGGGATCAACGGCGCCGGTGGCGTCCGAAAGCATGACAACGACTTTGTTACCTTCGCGGTAAGCCTTGACCGCATGCACGATGAATTGAGCCAGAGCCGCAACCGGATCAATGGGCTTCAGAGTGGGGTCGAGAAGCGGCAATGTTTTGGCGTCGGGCCGCGGGCAACAAACAAATACCCCCTCGTGAGAGTGTTCGGTGCTGCAAGCCCGTGCACAGGCAAACGCGTCGGCTTCGGTGCGCACTGTTGTTTGCGCCGTTGCCCGAGTCCGGATCAGAGCATGAGAAACCCGATTGTCGCCTTTCATCATCGTCACGCGCATGAGACGATTGGCTGAACCTTTGCGGTTCTGGCCCAGTGCTTCCACGAGACCGTGTTGGCCAAAGCGCATCGGCGTCACATCAACAAAAAGCGTTCGGCAGTCGGCCTTTGGGGTTGAGTTGACTTGACGATAGGCACGCACGCAAGACAGTGTCGCGACGAAATGACGGGCGAGCGAGGCCTTGAGACCGTGAACTTCGGCGCGCGAAAGCGTTTGCATGAAGATGCTGGTGATGCGTCCGAGACCGCAGGCGCGCTCAAGCATCCGAAACCGATCGACGCGGGCATTGCCCAGAATGCGCATGGCAACGGAAAGGCTTTCGAGCGTCAGCGGTTCGTGCGCACGAAGCACGCAACTTTGAATGCGATCAATGAGGGCTCTGGGCAAACCGCCGTCAACGCCGTCAAAAACGGTGGCGGCGGTTCTAAGGTCGCAGATTTGCTGAATGTTCCAGCGCATGCGTGCGGCCTGACGGTGCTGGGATAACTCAGGCAGCGGAGCGCAAACGAAGTTTTTATCCTTTGGTTTGTGCATCGGTTTTTCCCCAATTGATTTAAAAGTACAAAAAAACTCAAACTCACGAATAACTCCTTTTGTTGAATTGAATAACAAAAGGCAGAGTCGGGTATCGATATCAGGCAAAAATGCTTGCTATCGCTTTGCATCGCTTTTGAATCCAAAAGCGAAGTGCGCAATCTAAGGGAAATCCTGTAGTTTGTAAAGAGCGAAGAGAAAAATATTTTTTTGTGCTCAGGATTGAATTTTGACCGGGGACGTGCTAATGATCATTGCGTGAAAAGGCCTGCGGGACGGACAAAGCAGCGAGATTTGACAGAAGGTAAAAAGTTGGCGATGTGTTCGTTTTTGTTCGGTTTGAAACGAACAAAAACGAACAGTAAAGAGGGACTTGAATTTATTTTAAGGATATAAGGTTGCAAAAAGCCTTGCCTTTCTTTTTTATTAAATAAAAGGCAATTTTTTCCAAAAATATCTTGATTGTTTGTGTAAGAAATCAAATTTAGGTGACGATATTGCGGCGCTCAATTTGTATTACACATTCGATGAGGCCGCTTGAGATTCGCCCGAGTCAAACCTTTCGAAAAACACAAAGTCGGCAAGACTACCAGGACCGGGCGCATGCTGCGACGGATTTCTTAAAAATCTGACGTTTTCATTGGAAATTTTCTCTCGAGGACGTCGCGTCGAATTGCCGATGGGGCGCGGGATTTACGGCGATGACGCCTACGACGGAGTCTCGGACGATCAGACGGAAAACTTTTCCGTTTTTGTTTTTCGTCGCCCTCAAATTGTCTTGACGCCCGAAAGATGCGTGTGAACAATTCGCCGCCGTGCCGAACGCCAGGCGTTTGCCCCGTCGTTCGGCCGAAGTCGAAGAAAAACCGAAGGTTCGTCTCAAAGGTGAGTCGGCGGTTTTTCCATGTAAAACCCATCCGAGGAGACGTTGCATGTTCAACTCAATGTCGGACGAAGCGCGCTTAAAGGCTTTTAAGTGGTGCTTTGTGACGGTTTTGACCGTCTGGGCTTTGCTTTTGACCGTTGATCCTGTGCACGCCGCCGCCACGGGTGGATCGGAGTTCAAGTCCTTGTATGAGCTTGTCTCCGGTTGGGCGAGAGGTTATCTGGGCAGAACCATTGCGGTGGTTTTTCTGCTCGTGGGCCTCGGCACGGGACTTATTCGCGGATCCGTTATTGCGGCGGTGACGGCGCTCGGTGCGGCAGTGGCATTGTTGATGCTGCCCACGATCGTCGATTCGCTCTTTAACGGCGCCGGCATTTAAGCAAAGCGCCGAGTGCGAAAGGCGGCCGACGGCTTTCATGCCGCGGACACTTTTCGCACTCCGCCGAGCAACCCTTTTTTTCGGAGAGACATTCAATGCAACCGGTCCTTGTGCCGAAAACGCTCGACGCGCGCTCGCGTCTTCTTTTTTGGGAGAGCGACTACGTGATCGTGGCCTTGGGCGGCTTTGTGGCCGGTCTGCTTGTGTCGGGACTCATCGCAGGATTGATCGGCGCCGTGCTCTTTGCTTGGGGTTGGCAAAAAGCCCGAGGCGGGGGTTCAACGGCGCAGGCCGTGGCGTTGGCATACTGGCATCTGCCGGCGGACTTTTTCCTGCGCGTGCCGCAAAGCGCCAGACGTCACTTTATCGGGTAAGTCTCCGAGGCCATTGACAGAAATCGAACTCTCGACGCCGTTGATGCGTCACAAACATTCATTAAAGCGTACGCCATGCAGCGAATCATTCAGACCGTTTCGGCCGAAGCCGCCGCCCATTTGCAGATCCGACGTTCCATCGTGGTCGCTTTGGGCGTGAGTCTGATCACGAATGCCGCTCTGGCGCTCACGTTGCTCACCAAAACCGACAACAGCCGCACGGTGGTTTTGTCGCCGGCGGCTACCCAAACATTTATCGCCACGAACGATGCCGTGAGTCCTAATCTGCTGGAATCCTTTGCGGCACAGTCGGCGTCGATTCTTCTGAATATGACGCCTGCAACGGCCGCAGCCAACGCCGAAATCTTTCTTAAAAACGTGGCGCCGCAAGCTTATGCAGCAATGGCTGCCAACGTGCGTCGCGGCGCTTCCGAACTCGTGCGCAACTATGCCTCAAGCGTTTTTTACCCCCATGCCTCTGCCGTGGATGAGACGGCCAAAAGTGTATGTTTGAGCGGCGAACGGCGCATGTTGATTGCGAGTGCTGTGACCGAAACCAGCGATATAACAGTCTGTATGCGACATGTTGTAACGGCGGGACGCCTGCAGATTTCTCAACTCACCATCCGCAAAACGGAAAGCACGGATCCGGCTGTTGAGCTTGCAAACTTTACCGGCCCGGCTCGATCGATTGCTGACGCACAAGCCGAGTCCGTCGACTGAATTTCCTGAAATTCAATAAACCGATAAGGCTTTGCCCGCTGTGGCAAAGCTTCGGGGATTGTTGTTGCTTTCGTTTCCTTAACAGATTACAAACAACACGTAAACCAATGAGACGTTTTCCTTTAAAGACCGTTTTGGCCGGTCTCGTAACAGCTGCGGGACTCATCGCAAACGGCGCACAAGCCGCAGACCCCGCCACACATCCTCTCTCGCGCGATCACGTCAATCTCGTGCGCGTCCAGGGGCAGAAGATCACCGATGTGGTTTACGACACGCAGGCTCTGGAAGTCTCGGCCGACAAGGAGCGCGGCATTGTCTTTATCAAAGTGAAGACGGCGTGGCTGGCGTCGGGAGCCGGGGAGGTCACTTCGGCATTCTTTAACACCGAGAGTGAAAACTTTTCCGTGCAGTTTTTCGTGAGTGCCGTTCCGTCGCAAACCGTGGATTTGATTCCGCAGACCTCGGTGACGGGGGCGGTCGATGATCGGCAGACGCGCATCGCGTTGGCCGCGCCGTTGTTAAAGCTTGAGTCGGGTGACTTTGTGAGCGAGCTCAAAACCCTGGTGCAAAAGAGTGTCACGGGGCATGTGCCTGATGAGACGCTTGCCGTGGGGTCACTTGCTTCGCGCGAGGACGATCGGCGCTTTGCCCGTTTGCCCGCACCCGAAGGCGCCGTGTACTGGGAGGGTTTTAAGGTGCGCGAAACGCAAGCGTTTTTGTCAGCCGACAAACTCACCGAAACGCTTTTGTTTACGCGTGTCTCTGCCAAGGCGGGAGTACCGGATGCGGCGCGTTTGGCGAGAATCATCGGCGGCGTGCTTGCCGTGGCGCAGGAAGTGCAGGGGGCGGGGGATCGACTTCAAACGGAAATCACCGTGATTCGCTCGCGTGAAGCGGCGACCCGCGGTGGCGACGTTTTTGAAAGTGCGCTGGTTGCCTTGTCGGGCGCCGTTTCTACATCGAAACGGGAGAGCAAGCTTCCATGAGTCAAGAGCCGATTGATTTTGAAGCCGAACGCCGTCGCGCAGCCAAAGAACTGGGGCTGCCGTATTCCGATTTGGACGATCCCGTCCATTGGCAGAGAAACATGCAGACGCAAGAGGCAAAAAAAGAGCTTGCCGAGATGCTCTCAAAGAACGACACGAAGACGCAGAGCCGCGAACCACGCGAAGACGAGTCGACGTATGCCTCGTCCGACACGATTTACACCCGGGGTCGTACTGCGCAGGAAGAACCTGAACACTCTGCAGGCGTTGCCATGAATCGCGAGCACACCAAGCTTTCTTGGAAGTTGCGTGCCGAGTCGTTCGTCAACAAGGTGAAGAGTTTTGCCGCCAGCCGCCGTGAGCGCTCGCAAGCGGGCGGGGTGGCGGCGCAGCAAAAGGAGAAGTCGCGTCAGATACAGACGGCCGCGGTGGGTCTTACGACGGTTGCGGCGGTGGTGGCGGGCACCATGATGCTTGCCGGAGACGAACGCGGGGTTCGAACGGAGCCGGTGCGTGTGTACAAAAGCGACTTTCGTCTTGAGCCTGAGGCGTTGGACAAGCAAAGCTACCAAAAGATGTACGACGAAAAGCTCGCGGGCGTCACTGAACGTCTTCAGACGATGGAAGAGCTTGCCGCGCGTCTTCAAAAGGAATTGGCCGCGCAACAGGAAAAAAAGGGAACGCAAAGTGCGGCATCCGAACCCAACACCGCGGTGCCCGTGAATCAATTGCCCGATTTCTCGCCGCAGAGCCGTGCTGCCATTGAAGCGGGAACGCTTTCGGGGGCGATGAACACATCGCCGCCGGTTACTTTCGACGGCCCACGCCTCAAGCGACTGGCTGTGACCGATCCGATCAAAGATTTTGAAGCGATCCGGACGGCCGCGCGCGAACGATACACCAAGCGCTCGGCGGCTTCGATCGATTCGCCCATTGCCGCAAACCGCGCCCGCAACGAAGCGGCCGGCACCTATTTGCCCGCGGGCAGCTTCGCTCGAGCCGTGGTGCTGGCGGGCGCCACGGTCTCCACAGGCGGGACGGCCTCATCGAACCCCGTGCCGATGCTCTTGGAAGTCAAGGATCTCGCCAAATTGCCCAACAATTTTCGCGCCAACGTCAAGGCCTGTTTTGTGACGGCCAACGCCACGGGAGATCTTTCAAGCGAACGTGTCTGGATCCGATTGGAGCGTTTGAGCTGCATGACGACAAGCGGCAAGGCGCTTGATGCGCGCATTCAAGGCTATGTCACGGGCGACGACGGAAAGACAGGCGTGCGTGCGCGACTGGTGACGCGCAGCGGCCAGGCGATTGCGAGCGCACTTCTGACCGGTTCCATCTCGGGTCTTGGCAAAGCCGTGTCGCTCTCGGCACAGGACACGACGACCTATACGTCGGGCGCTGTCGGCACCACTGTAAGCGATTCGTTTCGCGCGGGGTTGGGCGAGGGGCTCGAGAGTGCGCTCGATCGTATTGCCGACTACTACATCCGACTGGCCGACAAGATTTTCCCGTGTCTGGAAATCGACTCCGGCCGCAAGGTGGATCTGATTCTCTCGCAGGGCCTCACGATCGCGGTGGACGAAACCGCGCCGTCGGAAACATCGGGCGGCGCCATGCCGTTGACGTCTTCAGAAGGCCCCGCTGTCAACAGTTCCGAACTCTTTGGCGAACGTATGAAAGCCGCCAGCGAGCGCTACGACTAATGATCGAAAGAAACAAGAGATGAACCAGACAAAACACAAACGATACGCAGGGCGCGCAGCGCTTTTTCTGATGCCTTGGGTGCTTGCGGGCTGCGCGGGCAACATCACCGGACTCGTGGGTGCACAGGAAGACTTCGGGTGTCCAGCTTCGGGCGGCGTCAACTGCACGACCGTTTCTGCCACTTACGAAAGAGAACATGCCTCGGAAACTGAATCACACAAGCCGACGCTCACTGGCCCGGACTCGAATGTTGCGAGAGCTTACCAATCGCAGGAACCCGCAGATGACGAGCGCATTGCCGTGACGGCTCAGGTAACCGAGGTTTCAGTCAAACAAAACGCTCGCTCAGTAACGCGTACCGAATTGACCTCGCGCGCGCCCGAACGTTTGGTGATGCTCTGGATTTTGCCGTGGGTGGATACCGCAGGAGACCTGCACTCCGACTCGCGCGTCTGGATGCGTGTGCGTGATGCTGCCTGGAAGATTGAATCCGTGCGTACGCGTGCCATGCAGTCGGCTCCGGAGACAGCGCCGTGACGGTTGAAAAGAGCGGACACGCCGGCCTTTGGCAGGGCGTGGTCAATCTCGCCGAAAAGCTTCGTGACGCGGTGCTTTTAAAGAGCAACGTCACGGGGCTTACAGGACCACAGAGGCGAGGCTCGGGCGTTCCCGTGGTCGATCGCTTCAGTCACGTGCTAAGCGTCTTGTACTACGCGCAGGATTCGGGCGTCTTTTTCATGAACGACGGCGGACAGACCGCGGTCTCGAGCCTCGGGCGAGTGTTTGAGCTCACGCCCGCGCTTTACGCCGACACGGCGCTGGCCGAAGGTCTGGAGCGCATCATTTCAAGCGAAATGCCCGGTCAGACGGTCTATTCGGTTTCGCTTTTTGCAAGCGCCGCCGCAGTGCGCGAAACGCTCTCCGAATACGTGGAAAGTCGCTCGCAGGCCGTTCGGCTGCCCGAACAGGCCGCCGGCGTTCTCAAAGAAATGGCCGTGCGCCGCGCCCGCATGCTCGATGAAAGGGCCCGGAGTCTTGCCTTTGAAACGCACACGCCCGTGCGGCACTTTCGCGTTTGGCTTTCGGTCGTGTGTTCGCCCGGAGAAGCCGAACTGCTGCACATCCTTGAAGGAAAGAGCTCGCAGGCGCTCACGCACTTTCTGAGGGCTTCGCAAGGCATCGAAGTGGCGCTCAAGCAGTTCGGGCTTTTTGCTTACGCTTGGGACGACGTCGATTGGATGGAGACGGTGCGCGAAATTCTCAATCCTCAAAAGGCAGCGGCTGGAGAGCTCCCTGAAACCAGTCTCAGGGGACACGGTGCGCGTCAAAACCGACTTGAAGAAACCGTGCGTCCGGACGTTCTGCGTACTGCGGCGGTTTTCCCCGACACGACCATCGACATTGCCCGCAGCGGCATGGTGTTTGCTTCGCCCGCGCCGGGCAAGGGCAGCTTTGCGCAAACCGAAAGCCGACGCTCGGTCAGTCACGCCGAAAATGCTGTTGAAACGGTAGGCTTGGCTGTGACGGGACTGCCCGCGCAAACGCATTTGTCACGCATGCGTCGCATCCTCGGAGCGGCCACCGCCACACGAGCCCGCATCAATACGCCCTTTCTGTGGACGACAAGCGTGCAGCCCACGTCAATTTCTCAGGACCGTTCGATGGTGGCGATGAAGCACGCGCGCGTGCGGCAGCTTGTAAACACCGAAATCGGACAGTTTCTCACAGATCTTGCTGAGCGCGGACGTGACCTGGAAGCGGCGCTCAAAGCCTGCGAAGACGGTCGCGGATTGGCGCGCATCGCGCAGACGATGATTGTGTATGCCTCGCCCGGCAAGGGTGTGGCGGCAGCGCACAACGCAGCCAACGTGCTTGCGAGCGCGGGCTTTCAGGCGCAGATCGATTTGGGCTTGCAGGTGATGGATCTGATGCAAAGCCTGCCTTTGGAAGCCGGAACCGCGCTTATGCGCGACATCAAGACGGCCGGCCGTGCCTACACGGTGACGCGCCAGGCCGCCGGCCACATGCTGCCCGTGACGGGAGACTTTCGCGGCAGTCCCGCCAGAGTTTCGGAAACCAAACGCAAGCCGATGCTGATGCTTGTGTCGCGCGGCGGCGAACTCATGCCCATCGACATCTTTGCCAATCGCAACGGCAACTACAACGCGGTGGTGGCGGGGACGTCGGGCTCGGGCAAGTCGGTATTGACGCAGGAAATCGTCACGTCGGTTCTGGCCACGGGAGGCCGCGTGTGGGTCTTTGACATCGGTAAGAGCTACGAGACGTGTGTGGATCTAGCGCAGGGACAATTCATTGACTTTGAGCGGCAGGACCGGGAGAAATCCGATCGGCTTTGCCTCAATCCGTTGGACATGATGGGCGAGGATCCGGCTGAAACGTTGGATGAGGTGGCGCAGATCATCGCCGCGATGGCCAACGGCAACGCGCCGATGGAAATGACCGCCATGGAACTCGTCAAAGTCAATATTGCGGCCGTGGTGCAAAAAGCGCGCGAACAAAACCGTACGCCGCAGTTGACTGATCTTGTGGTGCAGCTGATGGCCACACGTGATCCGGCCCTGCACGATGTGGCGGTGCGCTTGTCGCCCTTTGCAGCGGGAGGCCGCTTTGCCGCCTGGTTTGAAGGCAAGGCCAACGTCAATTTTGAAGCCGCGCTCGTGGTGCTCGAAATGGAGGCGCTCGCAAACAAACCGGTGCTTCAAAGCGCGGTGCTGTTGATTTGCATCATGCGCATCCTGCAGGAAATCCGAAACAGGCCGCGCAGTGAAAAGAAACTCATCGTGATTGACGAGGCCTGGCGATTGCTGTCGGGCGAGTCAGGCGCCTTCATCGAATGGGCCTGCCGCACGCTGCGCAAGTACGGAGCGGGGATCGTGTGCATTTCGCAGTCAATGGAAGACTTTCGGATGTCGGGTACGGCTCGAGCGGTGAGAGCCAACGCTGACAGCGTCTTTCTCTTTCGTCAGAAAAACGAAGGGATTGCGGCGTTTACCACTGATCCGGCGCTGCAAAGAACATTATCGGGTCTCACCACTGTCTCGGAAACCTACTCCGAAGTATGGGCTCGCGTGGGCGACGCACCGGGCGTGGTCGGGCGCCTCATTTTGGATCCCTTCTCCATGACGGCGTTTTCGACGCGTGCCGAAGTGTTTGACGCGGTGCGCCGAGAAAAGGCCAAGGGCAAAAGCGCCGTGCAGGCCATTGCCGCTGTGGCGTACGGCGGTGCGGACAAGGAGGCCGCGCGATGACGGACGGCGCAAAACCGGCCACGCGAAAAAGCCTGGCCAAAGAAGAGGCGCTCAAAAGCTTTTCGGTTGTAGCGGACGGTTGGGCAGGAGCAGAGCAAAGCGAAGATGAGACGGCAGTCCCTGTTGTGCGAATGCCCGAGACCAAGCCCGCCAAGGCCGAGCTCCTTACACCCGCACAAAAGCGTCAGATCTGGGAGAAGTCGCGCTACGAGGCGCTGCGGCAGCAGCCCGATGCGATGGCGTTTCACGAAGAGGCGCTTGCGCGCTTTGAACAGGACGGGATGCTCAAGAAACTCGCTAAAACAAACGGCTTGACCGAGGATGAGGCGCGCCGCGTCTGGTCGGTGTTTTTGGAACACCACCGCATTCGTACGACAGCGCAGGCGGCAGGTGGCCGAGCCGAAATCGAGGAGTGTCCGGAGACCGACTCAGACATCGAAGGCAAAGACGCGTTGCAGACGGCAAAACCATCCGCGCAACCCGAGAGTGACGAGAAAGAAGCTGAAAACGACCGGCCGCCGATTCAAATCACGAAGATGCCGACCCCGCCGCTTCCGGCCGTATCAACAGAACAAACGTCGAAGCCTGCGACAACCGAAAACATAACCCCGCAACCCCTGAGAGAAGAAAGCGTGGAGACAAGCGAAAAGCAAGACACAAAAGAACTCCGGTACCGCATCAACGATGAAATCGCGCAGCAGGAGCTTGCCCGTACACAGGCCGCTGCCGCGGAGTTGGCAAGCCAAGCCGATGACGAAATCCGTCGGGCGCGTTGGTCTTCGGTAAAGACCGTGGCGAATCGCACCGCGATGGGGCTTTTTGCCTTCGGCTTATTGGGTGCAGGGGCAATGGCTTTGAACGTGTGGGATCTGCGTGAGAGGCTCGGCATTCATTTGCCTGCGGTACTGCAGCCGGCGCCCGACGTTGCCGTGGTCGATCGACAGGCTGCGAGAAAAGCACTGCTGGAACTCGCAGGTCGCGCTGCGCTCGAGGACGTGATGGCGGCTAACGACGTTTTCGACGAACTTTTTGTGCTGGCAAGCGCCCGCGTGGCCGCCCGCGAAAACTGGCTTTTGATCGACGCGCGAGCCGTGGTGGCCATGGCCAGCGGCGGACGCGATGCCACGGAGAGGATCGAAGCCGAGATCGTGAATCTTGTGCAAAACGGCGCGATCGAACGGATCCGAAAGACGGCGGGCAAACCGGAGGAAGGTCGATGAAGCGCGCCGTCGTTTTGACCGGTCTTCTGACGGGGATTTCCGTTATGGCTTTTGCCGCATCCGCTGCGTGCCCGACGTGTGCCGACACCGAAAAAACGGAGCGCGGCGTCGACATCGTGGTGGCTAACACAGCGCCCGTTGCCGAACCCGATTGGGAAGTTTTGTTGCAGTCCCGCGTGCGGGAGGCAGACCGTTTGGGGCTGTTGCGAAAAGCGCAGCGCGAGACGGCTGACAACATGAAGCGCCACGCCGAGACTCCCGTGGACTTGAAGCTTCCGAGAGCCAAAGCGACCGAATCGCGCTGCCTGGTGCTGTTGGATGAAGCGTCCGTGCGCGCCATGGCCGAACCTGTCAAAGCCGTTTTTGCGGGGTTTGTGCGCGGATACGTGTTTTTTGACGCGGATGACGAAAAGCAACTTGCCTTTGTCCGCGATTTGCCCGAAATCGGCACTTCGATTCGTCCTGTGGCCACAGCTGGAAACGTCTCGCAAGCCTCGCGCCGATTGGGAATCCGACTTTATGCCGATCAGGGCGGCACGCTAACCCGACGCTTTGCGCTCAAATCCGTTCCGAGTGTTGTGGTCGTCACATTTGACGGCAGGGAAGTGGCGGCTGTGATCGATGAGGTGGCTCTCAATGACGATACAACCGACAACATCAACCCGATTACAGGACCAGAATCATGACCAAATATCACAGCCGCGCCGAAATCAATCAGAACACGGCCAAGATGGACGCCGATGACAAACGAGCGGCCGCGGGTCGTGCAGTGACCGACCCGTCGGCTGCGCGCGACTTTGCGGCCACCTCCCTTTGGGTGCCCGAAACGCAGGCAATGCCCGTGGCGACTGCATCCGACCTGGGTGTGCTTGCTTTGTCGCTTGTGCGTCACCTTTTGGAGCCGATCAAGGCAAAAGCCTTGCGTGAGCCCGAAGCAGCCAAGGATGAGCTCGCCGCTTTGTTTGCCGCTTTGCCCGTGCCGGATGCACGAGACCTCACTCAAACCGTCAAGGATCTCAAAAACCTGACGCCGGGCTTTCGACAGATGCTGCAAACGAAAAGCGGGCGCAAGGCGATGAAACTCAACGCCCACTATTTCGGCGCCTCCGTCACAGCGTTTCAGTCTGGGTACGACGGACACTGGATTACGCGCGAGGCGGCGCTGCGCTTGCGGCTTGTTCGTTACTACGAAAAGACGAGCGGCGAATTTGCTTCGAGCGTACACCGCGCCATGGCCGCGTTGTCGCGCAACGGCACGGCCTATGCGGCTTGGAGCGCTGGCTGGCCCGTCTTTGTCTGTGACCTCAACCGCACATTCGAGCGTTATGCCGCGCAGGAATTGTTGGCCGCGTCCCAAGGGCGGCTTGCGGTAGTGACGCCACCTTTGACGCCCGAAACACAGGTGCTTGTCGCGCGCTATGCCCCGGAAATGGCTGTTGTGGTTGACGAAGCCGGATTGCTCTCGGTGCTGCTGGGCAACTACAGCACGGTGATGCTTCTGGAGCGGCGCATCGGCGGCTGGACCGTGACGTTTCCGGCGGGCGGTGCGAGCGAAAAAGACCTCAAAAATCGCAAGTATCCGGCCTTTGCCCGGGCACTGGCGCGCTGCGCGGTGCTGCCCGCGTCGTTTGCTGCCGAAAATGGTTCTGACCGAAAGCAAAAGCACACCTCCGTCAAGGAGGCCGCATGAGACGGCAAAAAGGCTTTGTGTCTGTGGTGGCGGGATTGTGTGCGGCAATCGGTATCGTGACTTCGGGAACGGCTGAGGCGGGCTGCGAAGGCTCCTTTCCCAACCCCGTTACGGACGTCTGCTGGTCGTGCCTCTTTCCGATGAGAATTGCCGGTACCCGTTTGAGTCCCGAGGGCGTCTCCGACCCCGACACCGACGCGCGCGTGATCTGCACGTGTCAGCGCGGACCCGTTGCGGTGCCGGGATTCAATATGAGCTTTTGGGAGCCGCTGCGTACCGTGGAAGTGGTGCGTGAACCTTACTGTCTGGTGTCGTTGGGCGGCGTTTCGATGGATCCGGGACTTAAAGCTCCCGCGCACGGCAGAAGCGCTCAGCGTACCGCGGGCGTTGCCGCTTCCCTTGCGGGCAATGTCGGCGAAGACGGTGCGGGCAGTCCCGAAATCGGCGCGGTGTTTTATCAGGCGCATTGGTACCACACGCCGTGGCTTTTCGTGCTCGAAGCAGTGGTCGATACGTCGTGTCTGGAAAACGCGGCTTGGGATCTTGCGTATCTCACCGAACTCGATCCGATCTGGGGCGACGCGCTTGCCTCGTTTGTACTGGCGCCCGAATCGGCGATTTTTGCCAATCCTATGGCCGTGGCTGCCTGCGCCATGGACTGTACGGCGGCCTCCGTCATGAAGCCGCGCCCGGAACTTTTCTGGTGCAGCGGCTGTCAGGGCGGTTTGTATCCCTTGGCAGGGTGGGTCGCTGCCATGACAAGTCCCCTGCAGGCTTGGCATCTGATTGCCGCTCGCATGAGCGTAAAGCTCGCGCGAGAGGGACTGTTGTGGGCCGCCTACGGCAAAAAGGGACAGTGCGGCCCTTACTTTGAACCGATTCCGCGCAAGGACGTTTGGCGCACGCAGTTGATTTATCCCACGGTGACGGCCTCGGGCTCGAAATGCTGTCGGCCGATGGGCGCGCCCACACAGACCTGGGGTGCAGGCAAAACCTATGCGGTGGGCGGTGAAGACGGTGCGATTTTGCTCTGGCGCATGCGCGACTGCTGCGCCAGTCAAAACCTCATGACCGGCATTCCTTGAGTTTGGGTGCCGACACTGTCAAACGAAACAGCAAGATGACTCAGAAAAGAGCAAAAAGCCGCGTGCTTGCGGCAGCGTGTGTACTTGCGGCGGTACTTTCGGGGAAATCGCCGGCAAATGAAGCAAACGATGCGCTTCTTGCCGCTGACCGAGCGGTCGTGGCGCAGGCCGTCGAAACCGTGGAAAACGAAGCGCGTCGACTGGCGGCGGGCGAGGTGCAGACGCCGTCCGAATTCAAAGGGATGGATTTTGTCGGCGTTCGTCTGACCGTGGCCGTGAGCATGAGTTTGGAAAAGGACTATCGCGAGCGTCTGAGGCGCGAGGCTGATCTGGCGCGTCTGCGTTTGGCAGTGCGCGGATTACCTGTGTCTGAGGGTTTTGAGAAGGCGGCGTATTTTGGGGCGCCGGCTGAGGACCGGAATCGGCAAAAGGCCGAGATTGTTCGCTCTGCTGCGCGTCTGCATGAAGCGTTCGGGGCAGTGGACGTTGATCCCGCGTTTTTCCGAGAAAACGGCATTGCTTCGGTGCCGGTCTTTGTCCTTGAAGACGGCGCCGGGGTTTTGGCGCGCGTGCAAGGAGCCGTGACGACGAACTATGCCTTGGAGACCCTTTACAGGGAATTCGATGATCCGTCGTCTGCGATTTCTAAGGCGGCGGGCAAGGTGCGCGCCTCGGAAGCGCAAAAGGCGATTCACGCGATGGGGTGCGCCCTGCAGCGTGATGCCTGGTCTGAACCCTCGTTTATGGGGAAGGCCTGTGATTAAGGGGGCGTTCGTTTTGGCAAGCCTGTGCGCGGGGGTCGTTTATGCCGCAGGGACCGTGCCGTCCGCAGTGGAAGATGCCGTCAACGCCGGCAAGACAATGCCGATTCCGGACTTTGACGTCATTACCAAGGGTGAAGACGTGACGGATTTTGTCAAAAACAACACGGGCAACACGGAAGAGCTCGAAGCGCTGCGCCAAAACGGTCAGGGCGTGCTCTACGACCCCGGTCGCGCAGAGGCCGATGCATGTTGGAGCCGCAACGACCCCAAGTGTCTGGCCGTGCAGATGGTTGACAAGGGCTCGACCAATCGCCCCAAGCTCGATCCCGACGAGGCCGACAAGATTCTGGGCGGGCGTGACGACGTAATCGACAACGCCGACGATTGGGTGGATTTGGGCGGCAACGGCAGCTCCGCGGGCAACTGTGAGGATCACATCACGGTGATTCCCAAGCCCGAAGAGACATTGACCTGCGAAGTGCGCACCAACAGAGAACCGGGGAGCAGCGTGGAGGAAACGTGCGAAAAGCGCTTTGATGAGATTCTCTCGGAGGCGTCCGTTTGGGCGTGCGAAACAACGCTTAAGGAAACAAAGGAGGCGACGTGTTCGGTTCCCGTGGTGGTGCGCCAGCAGACCAAGACCACCTTGGCTTGCTTTGAAGGCAAGAAGGATGCAACGAGCGAAACGTGCCCGGTGATTGTGACGCCCGGACAAAAGGAAAAGCATTACGCGGCCTGCTTCAAGCCCGTCTATAAGGCGGTCGCCAAAACCTGCACGCGCAGGCTTGTGGTAACGACGGAGTCTTCGTGCAAGGTGGGAAGCACGCAAAGCGCGTCCAACAGTGACCTCGGGGGCCTGGGCGAAGACGCCGTGCCCGGAGCCGATACGCTCACCGTCACAAGCGTGTGCGAGGTCGACGGGATTGAACTTGCGCTTACCGTCAACAGCAAACCGGCCGTTACCGTGAAGACAACGACCGATGTGTTTGAAACGGTCGAACCGATCACGGGCGGTTTGGCGCGCTTTGCGGGCAAGGTCACCTGCAACAAGGCCGACTGCATTGCCGAGATCAAGCTCACCGTTTACAAGAGCGCGGGGACGAACCACGTCTATCAGGGCGACGTCTCGCTTCGCTTTCCCTTTACGCGCTTTGTGAAAAACGCCGAAACCGAACACTGGAGCGAAACATGCACGGGATTGTGACGGGCTGGCGCTTGCCGGCGGCGTTTTGTTGCGCTGCGGGCTTGTTTGCGTTGACCGGTTCTTTGTGGGCCGCCGACGTCGGCAAAGAAAATTGTGTCGTGACGGGGCGCGTGTGTGTCGAAGCGGGCGGCACACGGCTTGTCGACGGCGTGCCCGTGACGCGCGACTGTTGGAGCTATCGCGACACCTACGCGTGCATGGTGCCCGATACGGAGTCTGTAAACGGCTGCTCCACGTTGCAGGCTGATGCGGACGACAGGGGGCCGGGCAAGTGCGTGATGAAAGACAGAACGTGCTCGGAGGAAATCAAGGACGCCGAAGGGCAGTCCGTGTGCCTCTCGTACAAGGAAACCTGGGTATGCGACAAGAAAATCAAATTGCCGCCCGTGAATGCCGAATGGACAAAGTCAACCGTGGAGGCCGAAGACGAGGTCGACGAATCGGCTTGCGGCGAGCTGCTCGATCGTCAAGACTGCACCAAAGGCGAAGTGAAGTGTACGGAGTCGGGCTGCGAGCGCGTCTTTTACTGCAATGCCAAAACGGCTACGGGCTGTTCGGACTTGGCCGCAGGCGGCTGCACGATCACCAAGGCCCCGACGTGTGATACCGACGTCGATCCCGCGTGCCTCATCAAGGTGGGGGAAGCCGTTTGCAAAGGCAAACTTCCTGAAGGCGTCGTGGAAGACGGCAACGCCTCGATTGAAGACGAAGAGACGGTCAACGTCGGACAGCCCACGCAGGACGTCGAGTCGTGTACGCAGATGGCAAACGACCTGGAAAACAGCGGCATGCACTGCACGCAGATTTCTCAAGTGTGCGTTGACAAGGATCCGCCCGTGCGCGTCATCAACGGTATTCCGTATCGAGCCTCGTGCTGGGGCTATGAGCGAGTCTATCGCTGTGAGCGAACCGAACCCGCGTCCACCTGCAAGGGGTTGGAGGCTAGCGAGGGCTGTACCGAAGTCGAGCGCACGTGCGTCAAAAACGGCCCCGACGGGTGCGAAGCTGAGCGCGTGGTTTACAACTGCGGCAGAGTCGAATCGGTCGATCCGGGCGACGCCGAACTCATTGAGTCAAGCGATGAGATCTCGGGGATAGTCGAGGTCGATACGTGTTCGGCACTGGAAACCAACGACATCTGCCGCAAGACCGCAGAGGTGTGTACGGAACTCGGCGGCACGAAGATTGTCAACGGCGTACCTGTCACGAAAGACTGCTGGGCTACGGAGATCACCTACACCTGCGGCTCGGGCGCGGGTGATCCGGTAACCGACGACGGCTGCGAATCCTTGGAAAAGCGCAAAGACTGCAAACTGACCGAATCCAAGTGTTTGGGCAGGGACGAGGACGGCAACTGCACGATGCTCACGAAAACGTTTGTGTGCGGGGGCGGAACGGAAGAAATCGTCACGGGCAAGGACTGCGACGGAGAGCTTTGCATCGCGGGCATCTGCGAGCCCACAAAACCCGAGACAAGCGACGATTTTCTCGAGGGCGTTGCCATCTGGGAAATTTTGAGGCAGGCGGGCATCTACGGCGAAGTCGAAGGCGACATGCTTTTTAAGGGCACCGCCTCGGGCTGCAGCGTCAAGATGATGGGCTTTTCGTGTTGCCGCAACGACGTTGAGGGGACGGCAGGCACGATGAGCAATTCGGCGCTCTCGATCGGCCTCACGATCGGGGTGGACGCCGGTACCGAATTCATCAAGTGGCTCGGCAGTCCCTACGTCTACGACATCCTCAATTCCTTTGAGTCCACGCAGGGCGTTTTGCAGGCCCTTTACGGAAGCGCCGGCAGCGGCGTGTATTCGCCGTCGCTTTCCTACTACGGCGTGTCGGTTGGCATTTCTTCGACGGGAAGCCTCACGCTTGAGTTTTCGCCTGCGTCCTTTTTGGCGTCGATCGCGTTGGAAATGGCCGCCGAATACTTTTCCTGCACCAATGAAGACCGTATGCATGCGTTGAGAAAGTCCCGCGGGCTTTGCCACTACGTGGGCAGTTTCTGCGACAAGAAGTCGGGTGCGGGGTGTTTGGAAAAGAAGGAAACCTGGGTGTGCTTTAACTCGAAACTCGCCCGTACCGTGCAGGAAGAGGGCCGCAAGCAATTGGGCATCAGCTGGGGCACGCCCGAGCGTCCCGTGACGCGCGGCTTTACCTTGGAGGAATTTCAGCGGCTCGATTTCACCAAGATGGATCTGACGCCCGTTGTGGCGGAAATCGCCGAAAAAGCAGCTAAGGACGGGACGCTTGCCGGCAAAAAGGTGCGCACGAAAGCTGTTACCGAACGCGCGAGGGTGCGCGTGATAGAAGCCGCCGAGTCGACGGATCACTACACCGAAGTAAAGACCGTCACGGGCAAGTGCTTCATGGGCGAAACCGATGCTGGCGTTGACTGTACGGCGGTCTATTCGCTTCTGGCCGGTTACGGGGCTCCTGCTAGGGAAAAGACACGGAGTTTGAGGACGAATCGCGCCACGCTCTTGTTGCCGCCGGGTGCGCGTTGATTCGCCAAACCTCATTCACCGTCAACAAAAACAATCACAACAACCATGGAGATCAAATGAACACAACCAAACGGGTGCTGTTGCGCACCTCCATCGTGCTGGCGCTTTCGGCCCTCGTGAGCCTTTGGGCAATGCCTGAGACCGACTTACTGGCAGCTGACGTCACGAAGCCGACGCAGGCAAATGTGCACGTGCCCTCGGGGGAGGCACCGTGATCGGAAAACAAAGACGAAAGTGGCAAGCGCTTGTCTGTGTCGGCGCAGTTCTTACAGCGAGTTTGACGCCGGGAGTTTGGGCGGGAGAAAACGAATCAAAGGATCCGGTTGGCGGTACGGATAGGAAGGCCGGCTTTTGGTCGCAGGACGTGTGGGCGGATCCGGCAAGGCCATTTTTGTTCTACGGCAAAGATAGACCGCAGGACGAGAGAGTCATTGAGGCAAAGAAAGAGGAGAAGCAAGCAAAGAAGCGGACAGAAGAAGTCGATTCCGACGAGGCGTTGGCGATCTTTCCTGTTGATGGACTCGATCGAGCAGCCGAAGGGGAGATTTTGTCGCGCGAGATGGAGAGTGAGGGGCTTGAGACCTTAAAGAGTCTCAAAACGGTGAAGGAGTTGCGCGAAGAAGTTGATCGCAGGCTCGATGCGGCGGTGATGCAGCCCACACCTGCAGCAATCGGTTTGTACCTGCAAGCCAATGCCTTTTTGATGCAAAAGGCGGGTGTGTTTGCCGAGAGCTGGCGTCGCGCTTTGGTCGACAACCCGCAGTTTGACTGGACGGCGGTACGGCCTGCGGTGAACGTTGTTTCCGCCGGCATGAACCGAGAGAGGGAGGGGCGTCTTTTGCGCGAAGTGCGGGTACTCGCCAAAGACCATGGCTTCATTTTCTTTGGGGATGAGTCGTTAAAGACCCGGCACATGCTCGAACAGGTGCGAGCTTTCAAAGACGAATACGGCTTTGACGCGGCCTTTGTGTCGGTGACAGGTGCCGATAACCCGCTTATGCCCGAAGCACGTGAAGACAAGGGGTTGAGTGCGTTTGTGGCGCAGGGCATCCGACAGTTTCCTGCGTTGGTGCTCGTAAGCCGCCATCAGAAGGATTTGACGAAGGCCAAGCTTGTGGCCACCGGTGCGGCCGATGCGATGACCTTGGTGCGCAACACCCATGCGGCGGCGATTGAAATGGCAGACGATCTAGCCTCGACGGCAACAAGACGGGGAGATCTTGCGGCGATGCCTTGAGGCGCGCTTAAAAGAAGTAAGGACGGAAAGAGTGAAATCGAGATTTGACAGTAAGAAGGCGCTGCTGCGCTTGATTATGGCGATGGCGGTCGGCTGCGCAGGCCAGGTGCAGGCCGGATTTGTGGACGACTTTTTGGACGAGGCGCAGGCCAACGTCAATGTGACGCAATCGGGCATCTTGCAGGCCGGTGGCATGAATGTGGTTACGGGCGGCGGCTTTGTCTTTAAAGCGCCGCGAAAGGAGTTTTCTCCCTTTGCGATCACGCCGCCTTCCTTACGGGCCAATTGCGGCGGCATCGACATCTTTTTGGGCGCGTTTTCGATTCCGAGCCGAGAAGAGTTTGTGAGCTTCTTAAAGAGCGTGGGCACGTCTTTGCCAGGCGTGGCGTTTCAGATGGCTTTGCAATACATGGCGCCTGACTTAAACGAAATCGTGGGTCGCTACTCGGATCTGATTCGCGGCTACACCAACCGCTATACGGATGCGTGTACCGCAGCGCAGTCCATTTTGGAAGACACGGGCGCCAAGCAGGCGCTTCAAAAGGCTGTACACGGCGCCAAAAACGCCTTGCGCGCAAGCGGCAGTGCGTCGGATCAGTCCGAAGCCGATCGTCAGGTGCGTGACAACGGTGAAAAGGCGATTGCCAAGGCTCCGGTACAAAAGGACGCCTCAGGTAACGTCGTTTCCGCTCCTGAAATCAATCTCACCTGGGCGCTCATCAACAGCGGCAACTTCACCAAGCACAACAGCCAGGAATTAAAGGAAGTGATGATGACGCTCGTGGGCACCACGATCATTCGCAAGTCCGGTTCCGGTCAGGACGCGGTGCTGACGAGCACGCACTATTCGGGCGTTGATTTGCTGCCGATTCTCTTTGGCGAAGTGCGCGGCAACGTGAAGATTGAGCGTCTGAAGTGCGACGAGCCCAAGCGCTGTCTGAAAGTGACATCCACAGCCACGAGCGACGGCAGTCTTGTCGATCAACTGCAGGCGGCCGCGGCCAATTACCGCAAGGCGGTCGAACAGCGCAATGCTTCTCTGGTAAGCGACCGGGAACTGATGCTCTTGGGAGGCACGACAGGTGTACCGCTGCTGCGGGTGTTGAATCTTGCGGCCACATCACGCTATCGGGGCATTGCCGACGACTTGGTGCGCATCTACGTGGATGCGGCCGCTTACGAATTGCTTGCTGCCGCCGTGAATGCGTTGGCCGGTGACATCAAGGCCGCTCTCTCAGGGTCAAGCGCCAAGGACCATTCCGCGCAGCACGTCGAGCACGTTCGAATGCTTGAAGAACGCATCGAAGCCGTGCAGCAGGGCGTCTACCAACGTCAGGACAAGCTGCTTCAGGGAATGGCCAGAGCTTCGAACCTCATCCTGCAGCTTGAACACATCGAAAAGAGTCTGGCCGTCAATCAGGTGGCGCCGACCATTGAGGCGTGGCCCGAGAGCACCAAGGAGTTCAAGTGATGGACGACGCGTTTGTCTTTTACGCCTATTGGAACGGCAATCAGATTCGGGATCTGTTCGAGGGTCTGGTTTCGGTCACCGCCGGGGCGGGCTTTGTGCAGTTGGCGGCGTTTCTGGTGGTGACGGGGCTTGTGGCTGCCTTGCTGATCGGCGCTGTCAGGGGCGAAGGAAAGCATATCATTTCCTACTTTGCCTGCGCGGTGCTCTTTTGGTTTGTGGCGATTGTCCCCAAGGCGTCGGTGGTGATCGAAGACGTGCGCAGTCACACCGTTTACAACGTCGACAACGTTCCCTTGTCGATGGCCTTTTTTGCATCCGTCTCAAGCCGCATCGGGCATTGGCTTACGCAAGCCTATGAAACTGCTTTTATTCCGGCCGATGTCGCGAAGTATTCGAGTTTCGGCGCGGTCTATCCGCAGCGCGTGATGGAGGTGCTGCAGCGCACGGGTCCGGTGACGGTGCAGGGACGGGAGACCTTGCAGTCGGTATTGAAAAATTGCGTCTTGCCGGAAGTCGTGTTGGATAGCCGCAAGGCCGATCAGGCGATGGCTTCAAGCGACCTGTGGACCATGATCAAGAGCGACGGCTGGGTCAATCCCGCGCGTTTGGCGGTGATGCCCGACGGGTCTGTCGTGAAGTGCCCGCAGGCCGTGGCTGAATTGGAGCAGGTGCTCACGACGGTTGAACTGCCCGCTTTAAAGCGCTGGGTGGGCGTCAAGCTTGATCCGGAAGCAACAAATCCCACAACGTCCATTGCCGCGAGCATCACACAGACGGAAAGTTTGCTTTTGGGTATATCCCGTTCGGCCGAAAGTTCTTTGAAGCACTCTTTGATGCTTACCGCTCTTCCGAAGGTGATGTCGGGGCATGCCATGACTGTTGCCGGTCCCGCGGCGATGGCGTCTACGCTGGCGCGCGCTCAGGGCAATCTGGCCGGTGAAATCAATTACCGCACGATGGCAAAGATGGCCGAGGATGCGCTGCCGAAGATTCGAAACGCATTGGAATTTGTGGTGATTGCGATGTTTCCGGTGGTGGCGTTGATTGCACTTGTTTCGGGTACCGGCATGGCCAATGTGGTGAGAAGCTACATCACGTTGCTTTTGACCGTGCAGCTGTGGCCGGCTTTGTCATCCGTCGTGAATTACCTCGTCATTGCGCATGACCTGCATCCGTTTACGCTTCTCGCACAGAACTTCGGGGGATCGAGCCTTCAGGCCGCCACGATGATTCGCGAGACAGGAGCAAGCTCTCAGGCGATTGCCGGCGCTTTGTTGTGTGCCGTGCCGGTGATTTCTTATGCCCTGGTGCGAGCCGGAGACATGGCCGTGGGGCAGCTGGTGGGCGGGTTGATGCAACCTGCGCAAAGTGCTGCGACTTCTCAGGGCGCATCCATTGCGGCGGGCAATATCTCGCAGGGGAACGTCAGCGTTTCGAACGTTTCCGCCAACAATGTGTCATCTAACAAGTCGGATGCTTCGGTTCGAAACACGGATCCCGGCATGGTGGTGACGCAGTCCGGTTACGGGACGGTGACACGTACGGCCGCGGGTGAAGTGACGGGGCTGCAGCGCACTGCTGTCAATTTCGGTGTGGGCTCGCAGATGCAGCAGAGCTACGTGCGCGGTCATTTGGCCTCCAACGTCGGACAGACCTCGACCGTGACCACCGATGCGGCGCGCTTTAGTTTTTCTCAGTCGGCTTCGAGCAGTGATACGACGCAGCAGAACTTTGCGCATGCCTTGAAGGATGCTCTGAGTGAACAGAGAGCACTTACGACGAATTATTCGGATTCGAGCGGATGGGGGAACAGTGTGACGCTTACGAAGGCGACGGAGATGGATCGGACGAGTTCGGTGAGTGAGACGATGGATTACGGGAGCAAATTTGCGCTGCATGCGACGGGCAATTCAAATGTCGATCCAGAATCAGGAATGGGATCAGGAACATGGGTCAGATCTGCTCCAATGATGATAGGACATTCGAAATTGTTTGATGCGAACGGAATTGCGAGTGGATTACCAGTAACTTCTGGACCAAATGCTTTCAAACCAGATCCTTCTTTCTTCAGTCTGGGCGGTAGGTTGGAGGGACAATTGTCTCTCGCGGATGCCCAGAAATATGTGGATAGTGCCATCGGAAAGACTGGTACCCAAAACTCTGAGAGCCTTACCACGGACTTTCAGATGGTTCGTCAGGCAGCAGAAAACGTTGCCAATAACCACGCAGATGAACGTGTTCGAAGTTACGCCATGGGTTTTGTTCAGTCGTTGGATTCGAACCATTCGGCCGGTCGGGATCAAACCCAATCGCATACAGAATCAATGTCTGCAATTTCGACACTTAACGAATCCGATTCCGGTTCGGTGACAACATCGGCAGACACCTCGGTACCGTTGATGAACTATGCCGTTGAACGCTACGGTAGCGGTGAGGCAGCACTGCGAGCCATGTACCGCCCCGGAGAGGTAACCAGTTTTGCAGGAGAACATCATGTGCGATCCGGTGGAAGCGTCTCGCCTGCGGATCGGTTTGGGCCGGGAACGGTTGTCTCTGCTGTGGAGAGAAATGCCGGTGTATTTGAGGCGGCGCCAGCCAATGTGGAGCGTGCTGCAGATCACAATGCCGCAAGGATGGAAGAGATTTCCGGGGCAACACTCAATGCCTCAACCGTTGGGGATGTCATGAACTCTGCTTCGTCTGAGAGCGTACATCAGTTTGATGCACAACATGGGCAATTCGTGGCTCAGCATCAAAACAGCACACAAGCAAGGATCAGTCGGATGAACTTTGATCGGGGCGTGGTACTGGTTGCCCGAGAGGCCTACAACAAGGAAAACCAAGACAAAAACTTTGCCTTGCGCAATGCATTCTTGGCAGGTTGGGGTTATAGAAACGGCGACGAGATCCAAGAAGATCTGAGGGCTTGGGCGGCAAGTAGCTCGGCCTTGCAGGACAGACTGGAGAAGATCGGAGCAAGTGACCGTGATTACGTGTCGCAAGACGACTGGAAGAGTTTGGTGGAGATAGCACGTCAACCGAAAGGGATTCGACTTCCCTGAGGTTTTCAGTAGGAATCGAACGGATCCGGGCCGTGATGATTATCCGGCCCGGTGAAGGTGTCCTACCAATCGTTGGAATCGTGAAAGTGATCGTAGAACGGACTGCGTGGGTCGTATCGGTTGAAGTAGTAGTCCGGAAGATTGAAGCCGATCGGTTCGGAATCTGAAGATGAAGGTCGTTGAGAGATGTCGAAGCGTTGATCGTCGTGCGACCACCGTGGTTCATGCGGGTGAAGGCGCTGTGGATGCTCCGACGAAAGCTGTTGAGGGGAGAAAAGCGGATCAAGTTTTTCTCCCAGCGCGATCAAGACGACGCTGACAAGCTCAAGGAGCTTGAGGTAGCCAGCGGTAATGGGGTTGAGTTTGGGCATGTGAGTTTTCTTAGTACCACTGTCCCCAGGATCGAACAATTTTTCGTAAAGTCCTTTGTTTAGTTATATATCTGGCAACTTCTTCTGGTGTCAAATTCTTTGGATACATATAGTCATCAATTCGTCCTCCAACTTCAATTAGAAGAAAACTGATGAATCCAAGAATCTTCAAATACACCGCTGTAATTGGATTCAATTTACGCATGATGACACATTTGAATGGAAATCAAACAAATATACGAATGCTGGGATGATTTGGCGGAAAGGTGCCACAAAAGGAAAAAGACTGTTCTGCATAGACAAATGACTCGGATGAAAAGGCAGCGGATGTTTGTCAACCCAAAAATGATCTCTCGAAAGCTGCTTTTTGATAAAAAATTTTGAAAGCAATTTGATTCTAACACGTGTATTTGAAAAATGGAAGAGACTTCTAAAGGAAAGGTGACTGAAAATAAATTGGCTGTATTTCGCGAGTTTGCGCATGACGTCGGATGCAGCTTAATTATCCAAGATAATTTGCCGAACTGTCTCGACATCAAATTGAGAAAGAATATGTCGGGCGTCTATATTCAATTGCGAAAGCGCGGTGAAATTTATATCGGCGAGGCAGTTGATATTTTGGATCGCCAAAAAGAGCATTTGAAAAAGGGCGTCAAACTTGCGGCACTTGCTGTTTTGTTCGTGGACATGATCGACACGCAGGGACGTAAAAATCTGGAAACGACAGTGATCGCGGCTGCTCAACGCAAAGGACTGTGGCTGGCCAACATCTCCAAGACGAAGCTTGCTGAAGAGCTCAATCGACGAGCCGAACAGCTTTCGGTTCAGGCGGCCGTTCAAAAGCTCGATCGCATGGACGAAAAAGTTGTCTTTCAGTTCGGTCTCGGAGGGTGGCTTGAGACGCTCGAAGAGGCCAAGGGCAAAGCTCGGTCAAGCGACTGGGAGCGCTATATGAATTTTCGGGAATCTTCTTTTTCCTATGCGGCGCTTTTGCTGATCACGACTTATGTTCGCCGCATGATCCCGAACCCGGAAATGACTTACGGCAAGACCTGGTGCATCTGCTTAAACGAAACGGGGTGCCCCGACTTGAACTGGATTTCGGTTAAAACACAGGCGGGCACGGTTTTTTTCGTCGATGTGTGTCATACGCCGGAAGGTTCCGACGTTAAGGCTTTCTTCTGGGTGGAACGGCGGCGACTTGATCTTCTTCTTGAACGTGCCGAAGGCAAGGACGAAGAGATGCAAATCATGCTCGGCATCACCCATGGGACCTTCGACTTGAAGCGCAACTATCATGATTTGAGCAACGACACGTCCATGCAAACATGCATCGATTCGCGTCGGAGAATGGTCGGTTGGCAGATGGATTTGGATCAGGCGCTTGATTTCTTCCAGTCACCGCTGGCGGTGGCCCTTCTTGCCGGTTGCGCCGAGACGATTTCAGCCAAAGAGACTGGAGAAGGTTTTCGATTGGGCCGTCTGTTCTTCTGACTGCGGTGACGGACTCAAATTTTCTTTTGGAATCCGTACGGCTTGACGTGTACTCGGAATGACACGCTACCAGGATGTATACTGCGGGTTTCCATTGATATATCAAATGAGAATTTTGTAGCATGACAAATAAGCGTACTCTGACGGATTGGATTGTGGCGACGCGTCCTTGGTCGTATCCGGCTTCGACAATGCCGGTGGCTTTGGTGCTGGCCTACTACTTCGCCAACGGCGTTGCGATTGATCCTGTCAATGCCGTTTGGGCGCTCTTGAACATCATCATCTTTCACGCCGCGGGCAATGTCTGGAGCGACTATTTCGACTTTCGTTACGGTGTCGATAACCAGAATACGCTGGGCGTTCGACAGCTTGTCGACGGTAAGTTCACGGCCCGCGAATTCATTTGGTTTGCGACTTTCCTTTTTGCTGTCGGGACGCTTTGTGCGCTCTTTCTCGTTTGGAGAACAGGACTGCCGTTTCTGGCCGTGACTTTTGCCGGCATTGCGGCAGCGTTGGTTTATCCGCCGTTAAAGTATCGCGTTGGCGGTGACGTCGTGATCTTTATCGCCTATACGTTGACGCCACTTTTTGCGACGGCGTGGATCGTGACGGGGACATGGTCGCTTGATGCTATCTGGGCGGTGCTACCCACGGGCATTCTGACGGTCGGCATTTTGCACGCCAATAACCTGCGCGACGCTCAGACGGATACTCAGGCCGGCATTCGTACGCTCGCTTCGGTCCTGGGGCAAAAGTGGTCGGTGTGGCTTTATCAGTTTGAGATGCTCGCGCCGTTTGCAATTCTTCTGGCAACGGTCTGGCTTGGAATTTTGCCGATGACGGTACTGCTTACGCTGCCGATTGCCGTGGCTGTGATGACATTGTGCAAACAAGCCTTGCGTTTTGACGGTGTGAATACGGCAAGCATTGCAACGCTGGACGCTTTGACGGCAAAGACGCAGCTGATGTTTTCGATGCTGATGGTGGCCGGGTTGGTCGCCGGGCATTGGCTGGTCTAACAGAAGCCTTTAAGCGACTGAACGCTCGATTCTTGGAATGGGAGTCAGGCGTTTTTGTTTTGGAAAGTCGTCGTCAAGACAACCGTTATTGCGATCGACGGGAAAGTTATGAGAAGACAAATTGCCCTCTGATGCGGCGGTCTTCACTGTCATTTGCTGTGCATGAGATGCCCAATACATCATTCTTTCAGGAGAATGATCTGTTCAGCGGATAAAGTGATTTGGTATGCTGTTGCGAGCCGCTTCCCTACGGACACAATTTTGTATTGTTGTGATTTGTAGGTGCCCAGATGTTCTTTCATGGCCCGGTTAACGAGAGATCTTTTTTCCTGAAAATAGGGTAGGAAGTCTTCTTCACGTTTCAGAGCAGCACAAGCATTGTCGTAATCGGCACTTGATGCCCCGACTACTTCTTTGTAGACGTTCAATAATTCTTGCGCTGTCCCGTTGCAGCCAGGTCGAATTGCTTCCTTGCCTTGAAGTGCTCGTTGAGCAAGCCAAAGATAGACAGCGAAATGCACTGGAGGAAGCCGGAATGATTGTCCTGCACATGTTACTTCACGTGTTCTGATGTTGAGCGTGAGCGAGACGGCAGGGGCCAGTTCTGTTTGTGCTCGCGCAACGGCATTCGAATACTGACAGTCTCGCGAGAGCAAATCTTTGGATAGACCAGCTCGAAGTTTGATGAAGGGAATTTCTGCAAGCGAGACTTTGGCTTGGGAAGCGTCTAGGGGGCTACCGTCCGAATGGTAAATCTCCCTCGGAGTTTGAGTCGGATAGAAAAAGTCTCTGTTGTTTTCATAAGGTTCAGACACAAGAACGTGAGACATGCGATCTTGCTCACGGCCATAGATGGAAAGGGCGTAGCCGAGAAAAAAGCCCATTGTCTTTCGCCCACCTGCAATCGAAACATGCAGCACAGAGTTGTCGTCAGAACACAGTTCTCCGATGACAGAGGCGATTTTGTCCGCCGCGCGGACATTGTCTTGAGGTGTTCTGATGTCCGTCAACGGAGTGCCGTCGGCACCGGTAATCACCTGAATGTCGTTGGCTGTGAATCGAATTTTTCCTTCCAGGTCGTACTCTTTACAGAATGCATCGAACTTCCCGTCCACAGGGTCCAGCAGGTCGCGGACAGCTCGATTTTTACCGTGTAAGGTTGTTAAAAGAACGATTTCAGTCGGAACGAACTTGTGTTCCGTGACGAGGCTAAAGAGTGTCTCCGTCACGACCTGCGGCGACAGTCCCGTGACGGAGACAAGAATACGTCTTGAATACTTATCCCAGGAAGTCATGATGTAGCTGTATTCTCGTTCAGAATATCGAGAAGCTTGATTCTGAGTCGACAGATACTGTTGCCGTCAATTACGGCAATGTTTTCGTTTGCAGCCCGCGCTCTGGCACTCGGATTGAGGCGTTGATAACTGATCAAAATCGAGCGAACTTTCTTGCCAAGACTTTGTGAAATGGCCGAAAGTTTATTGAGTATCGGTGTTGTGACTTTGGTGTCTTCCATCAAGCACGTCTTGCATTCCACAAGATAAATCGTGTGATTGTGCATGAAGCAGGTATCGATTTCATAATCGGCGCCCTTGCCGATGAGTTGCCCCTGAGGGGCGATTCTCAAATTTTTCTCGGGGTCGTGAACGCCGTGGCTGCGTAAGCCTGACACTACGTTGAACGCATGGTCTTCAAACCATCCTCCGTTGACAGTAAACCGCGCTTGTTCGCTGGGGAAGGTGATTTTATTGCCATCAACTCTCAGAAGCTTTTCCTGCTCAAAGCAGGAGAGCAGCAATTTAAGTTCCGAGTTGGGCGGCGTATCCATCTCTGTTGAGATAACCCTTTTGCCTTTGGAGTTGATCAAAGAAGCCTGGGCAATGGCGTTGAGAGCGGCAATGCCATGCTCATATTTCTGTTGGCGCAAGATAAGCTCTTTGAATAAGTCATTGGACAGAGTCGGACGTTCTTCTTTCTGTTTTTCTACGGTAACGTCGTATACGGCCAGATAGTCGAGCAGGCGAATCGGTTTTGAAACGGCTTTGTTGATCTGTGTTTCATTTGAGCCAACGATCGGAAGGAAGATCAATTCATTCGTCGCCTCGCTGAGATAGAAAATTCTGTTGCCGTTGGCAGAAAAAATACTGACTGCGGCGAGCACCATGACTTTGGTCCCGCCAGTAGCGTTGAGAACGATTTCACCGTTCGAGTCGTCGGTCTTGATTATGGTCTCCGCCTTTGCCAATTCATCGAGAACGGTATTAGCGATGTCATTGAAGTCGTAGGCGTCGACAAGATTGACCGTTACGACCTCAATGGCAGGCAACCTTTGTCGAAGTGTTTTCTTCAATAACTCAGATTGATGGCTCATTTGAGGGGTGGCAAACAGGACAACTCTCTTAGCGCCGAGCTGAAAGATAGGCAGGAGGTTAGGCATCTGTTCGCCTGAGACCAGGCAAAACTGAGTGTGAACATTCAAATCATCAGCTTGATCGCTAGACATTTTTTCTTCCTCAAGAACGAGCAGTGACAACAAACTCGTGCAACGAGCAATTCATCGTCTGCATCGTTTCACACGAAAGCTCGCGTCCGCGCTGATCGACCGAAAGCTCCATAGACAGTGCAAAAAACCGAGCGTTACGAGCACAAACTTCTGCAGCAAGATGTACCGGCAGAGTGCCGATAACGGTATCGCCGGATGCGACCTCATCGATGACAAGGTGTGAACGCCAATGAGTTATACCAAGATTTTGGTTCTTAGCCCAGGCAATGGCTCCGGGGTGTCTGGATACAAACCAAACGGACACGGGTAATTTTCTCCAAACGACTAATTGAAAAAAGCAATTTAACAGGGGGAAGCGGCTATTGTCTGCATTTCAACCGGAGCAAAAAAGACCCCTTCAGGAAACAGCTTTGCGCCAATGCGCAACTTTCTCCCTTGAGAAGGGAGGCGGTAGCAGCACAAAGAATCTTCTTTTGGATTCAATAATCGCAAGGCCCCGGTTATGCAGGCCATCTTTTGCAATTCCGAACCGTAAAACAGAAAGATGCTTCGTTGGATAGGAGTTGCATGCTGTTGCAGATAGCGATGTAGCCTGACAAGTCTCTTTTTGTTGGCGATGTCATAAGCAATGACGTACTGATTCATGCCGAACCTGTCTGATGAGGTAGGAGAGTATCAAACAGCGATTCCATTTCAGCCAGCGTTTTGTGTATTGACGGGCGGCACTTGTCCATGAATATTTCCCATGCAGGATAGAGTCGGGATCTTCCGGCCTTCCCCAACAAACAAGAGTTTTGACTGGTTGAAAAGTCTTCAACACGGAGAATCCGATTGCGGAATGCATCGATTGCGAAACGATCAACCATCGGCCGAATGGGTTCCATGACATCGCAGGCAAAAGAAGCTCGACCAAACGCTATCTTGTGAAAGACGCCCCAATAGGGATCGTAGCCAGCGGCATGAATCAAAAGTTGGGCCTCTGCGTACAAAAGGGTGTAGCACAACGACAAAACAGCATTAAAAGGATCTTTCGGCGGGCGGAGATTCCTTCCTTGAAATCCAAGAGAGTTTGGGAGAATGCAGGCAATTCCGCGGAAGTACGCACCTGCCGCAGCTCCCTCAGCGCCGAGCAAAGCCGAACAAGAAGACTGTTGCGGAAGCCTGGCAAGGATATTTGTCATTTCCTCAAGGGGTTCTTTTAGATCCAAGGGACGAGGATAGCAATTGGAGAGTTCTGCTGATAAAAGCTCTTTTTGACCGGAAATTTTTAGCTCTACCAATCTGCGAGAACAAACCAAAGAGGCCGACTCGTTGTTGACCACCATGGCTTGTCGCAGACGCTTGGTCGCATCGTTATGAGAGCGCGGAAAGAAAAGAACAGGTTCATGCTTGTAGCCGGTCAGAATAATGACGCCGATATTTTGTTCTCCCAGTTTTCCAAGCAAACTGCTGTCGAGAGTTAAGCCTCCGTTGATGATTAATCGGGTGACGGGAGCGATGGGGATCGTAGCAAGACGGACGCCCTCAGCAGAAAACACGATTGCCCCGGCATCAAGTTTGGCTTCAGTGGCGCGACGGTCTACGTACAAAGTCGACATGCACTTCTCTCCTAAATAACGACAAACGGGTCAAAGGCGATGCGCGTGTGTTGCCCTTCAATCTGCGGTTTCAGGCGCGGATCAAGTTGAAAGATCATGACGCTGTCCGTTTGCGCATCTATCAGCTCAAAAACATCGCTCTGGAATGCGTTGAGCTCTTGCTTCGTCATCCAGCACTCATAAAACGATTTCTGACCACCTATGGCGTATGACTTTATCAATTTCAGGATCTTGCGTTGCGCAGCAGGATCTGAGATGTCGTAGGCGATCAAGTAAAGATTTCGGGGCACAAAGCATTTCGTGAGGGTTGATGAGGGAATTATTTGCTTCTTTCTGTGCTAAGTGAGAAATCACAAACTTGTGATCGAGTTGCGGTATTGAAGAAGGGCAAGTTGAGGAAAGAGAGCTGGAGCTTAGGCTGCGAAAGTCTAATGGCAAAACAACCTTACTTGTTCGTTTGATTGTGTTTGCTGTTAATTTGTGATGTGAATGCCTGTTTGATTTATATATTTTTGCGAGATTGTTAGAAATACTGTCGAGTATGAAGGTTTGTAAATATCCTTTGGAGCATATGTCAGTACGTTTGATTTTATCCAATGATTTCTAAAAGTCAGCTTGTTTGAGTCCTTTTTGGTTCGGAGTGTAACTTTAATACTGATCAGGCTTTTATTCTAATCAACTATATCCGGCTTAATCCTTTTGAGAACAGGGCTACGTTTGAACCCAAACAGCAGAAGCCTTACGATGACGCGCTTTTGTCTAAATCCCTTCGAGAACAGGGTTACGTTTGAACACAGAGTCTCCTATGAAGAAGGAAGTCATAATAAGAGTCTAAATCCCTTCGAGAACAGGGTTACGTTTGAACTTGGGAAGACGATCAAATCAAGCCTTTCTTGGTCTAAATCCCTTCGAGAACAGGGTTACGTTTGAACAATCAGCGTCCAGAACGTTTTTTTGAGGACAGCGTCTAAATCCCTTCGAGAACAGGGTTACGTTTGAACAAATATTACAATCTGATGGTGCAAGAAAAAAGCTGTCTAAATCCCTTCGAAAACAGGGTTACGTTTGAACGTCGATGATTTTTGGAATCAATCAGCAAGTTGTTATGTCTAAATCCCTTCGAGAACAGGGTTACGTTTGAACATAGATGATGAGGTGTTCGGCTATCAAGAACGGTCTAAATCCCTTCGAGAACAGGGTTACGTTTGAACAAACAAAAGGAGTACAAAATGAAATACACCGGTCTAAATCCCTTCGAGAACAGGGTTACGTTTGAACGTTGACCGCGTTACGTTATATCTCGGTATTTCCTGTCTAAATCCCTTCGAGAACAGGGTTACGTTTGAACCAAAGTTCACCGAAGAACAGCGAGACCTTTTCATGTCTAAATCCCTTCGAGAACAGGGTTACGTTTGAACACTCCGCTGTCGGTCAAAGCCATGAAAGCGCTAACGTCTAAATCCCTTCGAGAACAGGGTTACGTTTGAACTGGGTGAGTTCGGTACCTTCCTTGCCAAGCGCGTCTAAATCCCTTCGAGAACAGGGTTACGTTTGAACACAAATATGACGACACAAAAAGACCAATCGCAGGTCTAAATCCCTTCGAGAACAGGGTTACGTTTGAACGGGCATTCGGAGGAAACTATGACACTCAACGAGTCTAAATCCCTTCGAGAACAGGGTTACGTTTGAACTTTCAATGGGGAAGAAGTTGTTCAACAATCCAAGAGTCTAAATCCCTTCGAGGACAGGGTTACGTTTGAACTTTATCCGAGGCGTTAAATAAAGAATGGGTGCGTCTAAATCCCTTCGAGAACAGGGTTACGTTTGAACAGAAGTGGGCGGAGCTGTCGCATCTTAGGGTTTCGTCTAAATCCCTTCGAGAACAGGGTTACGTTTGAACTGATTGGTCCCGATTACATGGGAAAGTTCATTGTCTAAATCCCTTCGAGAACAGGGTTACGTTTGAACCAAGACAGAAAATGAATTCTACAGCTTCTTAGAGGTCTAAATCCCTTCGAGAACAGGGTTACGTTTGAACTGAAGAACAACAAGAATTCGTTCGTCAACGTGTCTAAATCCCTTCGAGAACAGGGTTACGTTTGAACGCGAGGTCATGCGGGACATGTACACAGCTCCCGAGTCTAAATCCCTTCGAGAACAGGGTTACGTTTGAACGGGCTGCGGGGATAGCCTTCACACCGGGGAACGACGTCTAAATCCCTTCGAGAACAGGGTTACGTTTGAACGATAAGACGGGAGAAATTCCGTTCACTATTCACGTCTAAATCCCTTCGAGAACAGGGTTACGTTTGAACTCTATGGCATTGAAAAATCACTTAAAATCAATAGGTTGCGTAATTCGTTTCCAAGTTTTTGCTTCGGTGAAGGAGCAGAGCTTGCCGGCATCGAAACTTACTCCATCAGATATTTTCCAAGGCCGAACGTTGCACCCTTTCCGACATGGGTCCAGGTTCCCAATTGAAGGAAAGGAAGGAAGTCGGGATGGATGTTGTTTAGACCGCACCTGCCAACCAAGCCGTTGTAATTCAACAGTTTTTTTTGTCGACTGGAATAACGAGTGAATTCAGCCCAGCGCAGATTGGATTGGAACGCCGATTTTAAAGACTTGTCTCTTAAGTCAGAATAGTCAACGTCCAATTTTTTTCCGAAATGAAACTCGGCGATCAAACCCATGCGGCGCACCAAGGCCATCAGAAAAGTGGGGGCCGAAATTTCGTCAAAACTCAATATTCGTCCGTTGTTCTGAAGTCGAAGCGGAGTCACGAAATTGAGTTTGACAGCAGCTGTTTGCTCGGGCGGAGCCAAACGCATACTTGCATTGTGTGCGGCGATCGTGGGCTTCTCACTTGAATAAACAAGCGTTTCGCCAGTCGTTGACTCAAGCCAGACCTGATCCAATTCGGCTGTCCCATGGGCAACATCTCGTTGAAAAGCTTTCTTTAACGCATAGACAATCAGAGACAAGCGTGCAAGTTCGTCTCCCATCAGTACCATGTGAAAAACCAGCTTCTCGCCGACCGCATATTGTCTTTCTCCCCAAGCAGGGGGTTCGAAGACATACCCATTAGGAATCTGACTGAATTTCTGAAGACTGTGTTCTCTCGGAGCCGGTGCTTCGAAGATGTTGGTATAAGCGCAGTCCTGGTATAAGGGGCAGGCTTTGCAGTCCTTTTCCTGCGTCATGCAGGCAATTCTGCGCAGAGCTCTGCCAAAGGTGCCGCGCAGGGTAGATCCGGCATAATCCGGCAGATTGATCGGACTCGTGACGAGAAATTCAAACCGGTAGCGCGCAATTGGCCAATCGACATTGAACCAGTCTTGCATGTCACGCCTCTCTCAGTTTTGCCAAGGTCGCTTTGATTTCTTTGGCTCGCTTGCCTTGGAGCATGTCTTTCTTTTTGACGAGAGGCCCGATTTGCTCGGCACAGTACTTTTGTTCGTCGGGGTGCCACTTCTCAGCTTCAGTCAGCAGTGCGCAAACTTTGCCGTAAAGCTCGCTCCCTGGTTTGATTGCTGTTTGCGCATTCATGTCCTGAACCAGACGCTCGACTTTTTGCAGATTGGGCGAAAGCGCAGCCATTTTTGCTTCGGCTTCCTCAGCGGCTTGTTGGGCTTCCTGTTCGGCTTGTTGTTGCTCGGCAAGCGCTTTGGCTTCGGCCTGAACCAGTTCTTGATACGCGGCCTTATGAGCGCGTGTTTTCAACATCAGCTCATTGGCGGTTTTGGCTTCGTTGTAGAAGCGAGAACACCAATTTTTGAGCGGCGTGTTGTCGGCATCAGTATTAACCTCAAGCAAAGCCCACCCGAACGGCATGATGTCCTGTCCGACGCTTGCCGTCCATGCAGTTGACGCGTGCTGCATCTTTTTCTTGGTCTGTCGGTTCAATATCTGGGCAGAGCCGTTGCGTAGCGTCAGATTTTCCGCACCAACATTGCCGCCGATACGAATTAATGCAATACGACCGGACAACATCTCAGACTTGAGGTTCATCAGAAGTTGTCGGCATTCTTTTATCCACGGCTGCTTTTGAATGCGGCAGGACTGATACAAAGCCTGACGGGAGGCTTCCTCAAACCTTGCAAGGTAAAACCTGTTGAGGTCCGAAAAGATTGCTTCGATTGATTGGTAGCATTTCGACGGATTGATGCACTCTGAAATTGCATCCAGAATCTGAATCTCACCCTGGAAAAGCCTGTATTGGGCAGGGAGAACAAACACACACTTTTTGCTCATCAATCTTTTAAAAGTACCGTCGTTCTCGGGGGCTTTCCGATAGCGAGAGCAATTTTCAACGCGCATTCTGGCAGCGCCTTGAGAGAGGAAATCTCCGATGCGCAAAAAACGGAAGGGCGAGTTCGAAAAATCGCCGTCCAACAGTTTCGCTTCGAATTTGCCATATTGGACAGCAGTTCCGCTCAAGCGATCGAGCAACGATGTACGAATGACGCCTTTGATTCCGGAGCCGGGAATATACGGCGCAACTGAACCGTCGGCCAGTTGTCGGTACATTGTTTTGAAGATGAAGTTTTGATTGCGGTCGATGCGAGACTGCACCATGCTCAGGTACGTTGATTCAACTGCATTGCTGACTTCGACAGCATGTTCGGCAAAAGCGCTGAACAGTTGTTTGTTAGCGTAAAAGAAAGCCGGAACGGCAGCGATGTTGTCGGACTTGGCCGCATCAAGCAATTTGTGACGCAATGATTCCGTAAGCGGCACAGACTCCGGCCTGAAATTGTAGAGAACGCCATCGTCGACGACGTAGTCTGTCGGCGTGTATGCTTCACCGCATCCAATAAAAAGAGGACTTAGAGGTGTGATGCTGCAGCGAAAAGTCTGAAGCTTGAAATCATTTCGCATGAGATGTTTCCTTGAACCAATGCGCGATGGGAAGCACGACGCCGTAGCCTTGATGAACGGTGTCAGCGTAGACGGAATGACCGGAGATTCCTTTCCCGATCCAGCTCAGACTAATGGCTTCTCCGCAGTCAAAAACAGCTCCGGGAGCAGCCATCAGAATAGGCCGCTTGAAGGGACTCGGACCGTAGACTCGTTCGGCACCATGGCGGCCGAAATAAGTCTGACTGCGGAAGAAAGAACTCTCTGCCCGAAGGCCGGTTCCTTGCGGTGCGCAGGCCGAAAGTGCGACATAACGTCGGCAGGGCGTATCGGCTGTCGGATCTTCATCCACTGACAAAACTTCGAATTTGCCCAATCCTGCGCTCGCATCAGCACCGAAGCCGATCTGACCGAGAACCCGCATGATTGTCAGGAGTTCTTCTTGTGACAAACGCTTTTCGTCAAGCACGATATGAATGTCGAGAACCGAGTTTGGCTCGTAGAACGAAGCTTCTTTCTGGAATGGCGCAAACTGATCCGTGCCCGTTGTCATGGTGTCGCGTCGGATGGTGTTGTGGGCAACAGCGACTCGCGTGCCGTCCGTTCCGGAATGCGGCTGAGCAAATTCGTGCCAACGGTCCGGCGGATAGTTAAGTGCGGCGCGCGCAAGCCACCGCATTTTTTTCCAACGCTTGCGCTCGGCGGCCGAACTCTCGGCAGGCACCCACATCGTGAAGGGCAGCGTCGGCATCGGCACCAGACCTTGCGGCAACGCATCTGAGAAGATCGCAAAGGGTTTGTTGTCGCAATATCCATCCAAAAGGGATTGAAGCCGCTCTTCGCCGCAGATCATCTTAATCGTGCAGCAGAACTGACCAAACAGCATGCCGCCGTTGATTTTGCTGCCGAAAGCTGTCAGCGGCTGAATTTTCAATAGCAGTTGTTTCATAAAAGCAACCGATCAGAGGCTTTACTTGGCAAACGGATCGATCTTGTCAAAATCGGCGGAAATGTCCTTTCCGTTGAGACTGAGTTTTTCAAATTTAACTTTGCCGTAGCCGCGGGACACGGAACCGCCGATGCCGTCGAGTTCAAGAAGTTTCAAACCTGCAAGCAGAGTGTCGAGAAGATTCTCATCGTCAAGAACTTTAACGGTTACTTTGAAGTCAAAGCGGGCATCAGCCGGAACACGCTCGGTCTGACGAGGGTTTTTTGCCGTACCGGCAATACGGTCAATCGAGTTTTCGGTTTTGACTTCGGTATAAGAACCCTCGCTCGTGCGAACGGAGCTAATCCATTCGGGCAGAAGACTGCAATCCCAGAAAGACAAACGGGTCGGTCCGATTTCCTTGGCTTGTGCGTCTGTAAGTACCTGACCTCCGACACCGAAAAGCTTCAAAATGGCAAGAACTTTGTCCGAATGACTGTTGACGTAGTCCCGCCAGCCAAGCGGTCCGTTCGAGACAAAACCGGAACGCCACTCAAGAAGACTGCGTACCTTGCCTTTGATGCTGGAACCGGGAATGTAGGGTTCCTGCGTGATGGGGTGCTTGACAACGGCGTTGTCAATGCCTCCGATATGCATTTCACTGTCGCTGGCACCGATATGAACACCTGAACGGCAAACCAGTTCTGCATGCAAAACGTGTACTTTTGTGAGCTGCATGTGATTCTCTCTTCTAATTGAAATTCATACAAAGTTAGTCGCCAAGAGCTTTACGGAAGCCCAGATATGCTTCGAAAAAAAGCTTGCAGTGTTTTAGGGATGCAATGTCGCAAACCTTATCGATGCACGTCGAGAAAATGTCGTAGAAAGCATCATTGATTAACTGACGGCCTTTGGCGTAAGCCAACTTCGCACGCATCATGCGGATGTAAGGCAGCAACTCCTCGAACTTGGATTGCGAATCGGCAACCTTGCTTTGCCAACGCACCAGTTCGTCATAAAACATTCTCACCTGAGCCGGTTTGTTGAACTGTTTGTGGAAGCATCGATTGGCTGCTTCCTCTGCAACGTCAGAGAAAATATCCGTTCGGAAATTGGGATCACTGCTTTTGAGCACAATATTTTTCTGCGCCCATGCTTTGTGATCGGAGGTTGGAGCCGAATCGGAGGATCGGGACGAATATTGACGGGTGTTGAAAGACATAAGCGATTCTCCAGCCGGTTACTGACGGCGGGTATAGAAGAAATTGGTTAAAGCGATGCGGTAGTTGCCGCGGTAGCGATCAATGTATCTGTAGATCTCATCGGAAAGCCCGTTGATCACGACGGATCTTTCGCCGCAGCCTTTCCGCGCAACATCATCGGCGAAACGCGCCGTCCGGTAGCGGAAGCGGCTGCGCCACAGGCTGGCGGCGGGATCAGCGGCTTCCTTGTCGGATAGATCAATCAGCTCGAAAAGACCGTAGAGATAACCGGTGCTCAGCTGATATGTCTCCTGAAGGCGTTCCAGGTGCTGCGCGCATTCCTGAAGTTCAGCCCAAGCGGGCCAGTGAACGGAGTGCGAATAGATCGTGACGGCATTCTTGTCCGGAAGACTCTTGCTTTGCTCAAGCGCATCTTCGGCAAATCGCGACATCGTGCTTACCGAGGTATTGGGTTTGCAGACTGACACGCCCGCGGAGAAGTGGACAAGGGGGTTGCCGGTGACGTACTTCTCGAATTCGCTTTGCAGTGCCGACAGGAAACGCTGAGTTGAGAGCCACGGACCGATGAAGAAGAAATCATCTCCGCCGGCAAAGACGGTATAGATGTTTGGGTATCGGGACTGATTCAGCAACGGCACGGCCATGCTGAAAAAGTTGTTCATTTGCCGTGACAGCGTTGCCATTTTGGCAAAAGTCATTTGGCGTTTGCCGTTGCCCGATGCGCTTGAGGCAAGGCCTTCGCTGAAAATGCGGCCGAGATTGTCGACATCGCCCTTCAAAATAGCCAATGCGGATACGCCGCAGACGGAATGGTTTGCGTCAATGATTCGGTCTTCACAGGCCAGTTGACTGAAGGACTTCAGTCGATAGGGGTCGGCGCTGTCAGGTTTGCCGTCAGCAACTGCGTTGCTGTCGTAAACCCCAGTATCGAATTTGTGAGTGTCGTTCTGACTGAAACGGGGAACGTAGCCGGAAATGTTGCGTCGCGCGCAACCGTGCCAAAGCACTTCCGATTCGGTGCTCGGCATTGTGATGTCCCACATACGGATCAGCTCGCCGTTCAGAGCCTGACTGTGCGTGCTTTCCACGCGGTTTTCAGAAAATACGACTCGGTAGCCGAAAATCGGCAGTTCACATGCCTTTGCTCCAGCTGGCACATCCGCCTCGGCACTGACGATCTGGATATGAGTAGCCTTGGTCAGCCATTCTCCGATATGGATTTGGTCGCGGGAAAGAGCACAGCTTGATTCGCCGTTGTCCTTTCGATCTGCCGGGTAGCGGTTGTTCCAGTCGCAAGCGCCGTCGGCGTAATCGGCTTCAAGCACAACGGGACAATCTTTGTCGCATAGACCGTAACGCTGGTGCTTGAGTTTTTCCATCGCAGCAAAGAGGTTTTGTTGCAGATCGGCAAAACGACCGCCGATGAAATCGTTGCAACTTGCGGCTTCCCAACACAGACCAAGACCGGAGACCGCGAATGTGTTGCGTACGAACCAGTCGTTGATTTCCCTTTGGACCCGTATTAGCTTTTCAATGACGTCGGGCGTATTGGGAGCGACAATCAGGAACTTGCCGGCCGCGTTGATCACCTGACTTGTGGACGGCAGCTGCAGCTCTTCGAGCACTCGCAAAGCCGCCAGTTCAGACAGGAGCGAGACGTAGAACGAGCGGCCGCGCAGAATCTTTGCCGCCTTTTTGTTCGTGTTCGAGCCGTCGGAAAAGATGAAATCCTGAATGCCAAAACAGTCGCCCTGAATGACAAGGAACTTTTGAGTGTCCCAGTCACGTCGGCTCTGAAGGAGAGATGCCGCTTCGTTGCCCGTCTGCTTAGCTGCATAGTGCCAGCGCCAGAGTGCGGTGGCAAATGCTGCGGTCGCCTTGGAATGGTCGTAGAGAGAAACGTCGGGTTTGGCGCCGAAAGCAGTTGCCGAAGGAATGCTGTGAGTAAAGGTTAGCCAAAGCGTGTCGAAGTGATCGAGCCACAGGGACCAGTTGGAGTTGTGTTGGCGGATGGCCGATGTGTTCGAGTCTTGCGATTCAACGGAATTTTTGAATTCAGTCCAGAGACGTTTGTACTCTTCCACTGCTTGGCTTCTGCCCATTGGAGCAATGCTCTTCGGATAGAGAGCTGAAACGGAAAGGGGAGCCAGAGGGTAGGCAAACTTGAACGGTGCCGGGGTTCGGATCGTATCGCTGAAACGGATCTGTTCAAAAAGCGTCAGGAGACGCGCTGAATAGAAATCGTCATTCTCAGGGGCTGTGTTGTACTTGTCGAAAGTTTCGCGTTCAAAACCTGAAGCCACGCGATCGGCAGTCGCTACGATCCACTGCAAGAACGTTTGCGGGTAATGGTGAGCTGCACAGCAATTGATCAGGCTGTCGGTGGCTTTTGACAGCGAGTCTCTACTTTCGAAAGGAAAAAGATCCCCGGAAGCAATGGGAGGCGCAATTTTTTCAATGACCCCGAAAGCCAAAGCTGTGAACGCAGCATGAATGTGCGTGTGATAGCCCTCTGGCGTACGGGGGCAATACAGCTGAATGTGGGTGTTTTTATCGGTTTGAGAAGAAACTTCTTGAGCACGTTGCGCGAACTTTCCAAGATCATGACAAAGTCCGGCGAGAGCGACGCGGCATGATGCCGAAAGCAAATCCATTCGTGGAACTCCTTTGGAACGCTTCGATTCGTGCCGAACACTATAGCCTAGTTTCAAAAAGCCCTGGAAATCACAAATTTGTGATCCAGGGAAATTACCCAGCAGAGCGCTACGCTTTGTCTGGATCAGAAGGTGAGATTCATTCTTCCAGCTAATTAGCTTAAGTACTGTTGCAGAGAACTCTCAAGCTATCAGCGGTAGACGGTAAGTAAGAACAGATAAAGCAAATGAGTTTTGTTCAGAACCTCAAACTAACGTTCAAGGCATGCAGGTTTGCTGCAGGAGTGGGCGTAAACCTTGCGTCCAACGTAGTCAGTCAGACGGCTTCGACATTGCAGACAGGCGCGCAAGTATTGAGAGATTTGAATAAGGGAGACTATGAGAAAGCCTGCGAGCGGTTAGGACAACGTATCCAAGGGGTGGGCCTTGCGGTGGGCGGTGCGATCGAAAGTGCCTGCGGGTTGGTTGACGAGGCGGTTACAGCGAAGTCAGCGGATCGCTTTTTCACAAGTCGTAACGCCAGGCGTGTGGCTCAGGTTGCGATGGTGGGGCTTGGTACGGGGTTGCTGATTGATGCAATTGATGGCGATGAGGCCGTAGTGCATGACTACGGCTCAAATGAAGCATATGGCTCGACGCCAGCGATCGATGGTGTGGATCCTGAAGCAATTGAAAACGGTATGTTTGTTGGTGACTCGGACGACTTGAATGCATTGATTGCAGCGGGAGAACAACCGGACACGGAGCACATCCCGTCTGACGAAATTCAGCGTGATCCGACTGTGCGTGAGGCTTTCTTGAAGATGCACGGCTACGAAAATACGCCGGAAGGTTATGACGTACACCACATTGTGCCGGTGAGCGAAGGAGGTCCTGACAGTCTTGACAACATGGTGTTGGTCTCAGAAGAGGAGCATGACCGCATTACTGCTGCACATCGTGCCTATTACGGTTGGTAAGGCACATTCAGTGAAAAGGAAAGTACTAAATGAAGTTCACAAATGCGCTATCCATTTTCACTGCGCCCTTCCCACTTCCGTTTATGGGAGAGGATGCAGGGGAAGCCTGGAATTGCAAACAATATCTTGTGATGATCTCGGTTCGACCGAAGGGTGTTGCAGTTGACGAAGACATTACGCCGAGTTTCAGATTCCAGTATGCCGCTCACGTATATGACCCTGAAGTTTCAATTTCCCGGCCAATTTTGGCGTATACGGTAGAACAGATTTGTTTTTCAGAAACGACAGCGAAAAAATATTTGGGCCCGAAGAAAAAAGATTTTTTTAAAAGTGAAGATCATTATCTTGGTCCCTTTTTTTTACGATGTATCATCCGAATGGACATACGAACTTTGGTGGCATTGCAATGCCTGATGCAGAGTTTTCTTATGAAGACAAAGCAACTTTTAGGGAAATGGTATTCAAAGATCTCTGTTTGAGGTTAGGTCTTGATTCAGAATGCCATTTTAAGCTGAAGGGAAGTGATGCAGATTTCTGTCGTTTGATAAATGTTTTAGCACATTAAAGAGGCGAGTTGTATCATGGGGAATGGATATACATATTATTGTGAGAAATGTAATTTTAAGATTTTTCTGAGGTCAGGAATAGGATTAAGTTATTGGCGAGTGTCGAAAGAGTTGCGAGAACATTATTTGGAGAGCAACGAAATACCTGAATTAAAGAGGGTTATTGAAAAGTATCCTGAAGGATTTATATCCGGATCTCTTGTTAATTTTCAATGTCCAAAATGTAAAAGTTTTCATACATTGCAAGATTTGAGTTTTTATATAGAAAAAGAGGATCCATCGGCAAAAGATTGGTTCAATAGAACAACATGGATAACTATGTGGCGATATAGACCTCGTTGTCCGGACTGTAATGTTGAAATGAGCAGAGTCTTGATGTGTCCCAAGTGTCTTTTGCGACTGGAACCCGACATAGATGGTAAGCGTGGAGGGACGGTGATGTTTTGGGATTGAGGGAAGCTTTATTGGAGATTTTTAGGAGATGAAAGCGAATTTAGGTGCGGCAATGGCAGTCGTGGCTGAAAGCTGGTACCTAGGCTTCCTTGCGAAAAAAATTTCCGTAGATAATGGACCTCAATTGCCGAGAGATGGAGATTAACTTTGATGACAACAGAGAAGCTGCAGACCACAAATTCGGCAAGTGAACAAAGCTTACCCAGGAGAGTTGTGCGGTTTTTGAAGGACGGAAGACTATTAACGAGACAGCTTAATAGTAAACAAGAGAAACAAAGACTCTTCATGGTCTCACTTGACGTTGGCTATTGATCGCTGTCAACTGTTTTACCTTTACGATAATAGTTAGCAGTAAACGACTGAGCTCATAGGCAATAAGACTGGAGGCTGCCGAGTTTCGGAGTGCTCAGGTGACCGTGGAAGGATTGCGCAGAAAAAGAGAGCAATGTGGGGTAGATAATCCGGGTTATTTGACTCCGATCCATAAGCTAGGTAGTCTCGTGTTGGAAGAGTGGCATGTTGAAGAAATACACGTTTGCAACCCCTGCTCTGAGATGGCATCCAAAAGTTGGAATTGCTCTCTTTAGCGCATTGATTTTGTTGTATTTTTTCACCCTCAAGGATTGAAACGATACCCTGTACTCAAAGGGATTTAGACCTTACATTTGACATGTCTATACCTCCATAGTTGTTATTGAAACGATACCCTGTACTCAAAGGGATTTAGACGCAAAGTTATCTTCGCATTCTTCAGCGAAGTCAAATTGAAACGATACCCTGTACTCAAAGGGATTTAGCCCTGGCAATCTTTCCTGTATTGGCGTAGTAAACGATTAAAACGATGTCCTGTGTTCTTTTTCGCAAGGGTGAACAGTTCCGCGGTTTTCCGTGCTTGACCTCCTTGTACGTGGTCGCTTGATGCTATCTGGGCGGTATTGCCCACCGGCATTCTGACGGTCGGCATTTTGCATGCCAATAACCTGCGAGATGCTCAGACGGATACTCTGGCCGGCATTCGTACGCTTGCCTCAGTATTGGGGCAAAAACGGTCGGTGTGGCTTTATCAGTCTGAGATGCTCGTGCCGTTTGCGATTATGTTGGCAACGGTTTGGTTTGGAATTTTGCCGATGACAGTGCTGCTTACTTTGCCGATTGCCGTGGTAGTGATGACTCTGTGCAAACAAGCTTTGCGATTTGACGGTGTGAATACGGCAAGCATTGCTACGTTGGACGCTTCGACAGCCAAGACGCAGCTGATGTTTTCAATGCTGATGGTGACGGGTCTGATAGCCGGACATTGGCTGGCCTGACAAAAGCGCTTAAGCGACTGAACGCTCGATTCTCGGAATGGGAGTCGGGCGTTTTTATTTGGGAAGGTCGGAGGGGAAGCCTTATGACACAAAATCCCTCGAGATGCATGGTGAGACTGTGTTCGCGAGGAAATCTAAGTTGGCCGGAACTAGGCCTGTGGGCGTTTGTTACTTTAACGGTTCTGTTTTCTCGTTAAGGCTGTAGCCATTCCAAGGCCTTGTCGATGAATTGGCGTGTTGCCAGAGACTGATATCGATTGCGTTTCCAGGCAATGGAAACGTTGTTGGGAGGGAACTTGGGCGACGGCCGATAAATAGCTATCTCTCGAGCCAAGCAATCCTCAACAATGGTGGAAGGAATCAGTGCAGCGCCAATACCCGTAGAAATGAGCGCTGGAACCGTCAGAATTGATTGAGTTTCGAGTGTGACAGGTGTTTTCGTTCTATTGAGTTGACAAAGTTGATAGAAATACTCATGAAACGCCTGTCCCATTTTCATAATGATGAACGGCGTATCAGGAATGTCGCTGAGGTCCAGCGGATCAAAGCGAGTAGGCGGTTTGGGGTGAGATTTGACGTATGGATGATCTCCGGGAAGACCGATAAGTACCTCTTCACTGTAGACCTGGACATGATCCAGGGAACCGGGAACCATTGAAGAAATGACAATGCCACAATCAACACGGCCGGATTCAATCATGGCCAGTACTTCGGCAGTGTTGCCTTCTTCAATGCGCACAACGATGCCCGGATTTTCTTTCTTAAATCGGGAAAGAACGGGGTTGAGAAGCGTCGCTGTTCGATAGGCTGTACTGCCGATGCGCAGGTCACCGGTCTTAAGTGCGCGTCGGTCGGCGAAGCGCTGTCGGCATTCGCGCTCAATTTCATCGATTTGCCTTTGAGCCTCAATCAGTTCCCGACCTTCCTGCGTCAGAGTCCACGGTGAGGTTTGCCGGTCAAATATCGTGATTTCGTACTCTTCTTCAAGTCGTTTGACGTATTGAGAAAGTGACGGCTGAGAGACGAAAAGACGGCGACTTGCAGCAAGGATCGAACCGGTCTCGATGATCGCTTCCAGATGCTTGAGGATTCGGTTGGCCATTTTCTTCTTCTTTCGAGTTTGTTCGTCTCGAGTATAACATTTGTCTTAATCAAACTCGTCATAAATAATATTTTTCAAAAGTCAAATGTCTCTTTACTGTTTGGGTTGCTGAGGATCCGAGCAGCATCAACAAAAATACACAACAGTAAAGGTGACTACTTATGCAGGATCTCATTATCGAGAACGGTCATGTGGTCGATTGGTTCAGCAACACAGACACCATGGCCGACATATCAGTCAAGGATGGTGTGATAACGGCTATTGGGAAAGCGACCGAATCGGCCAAACGACGCATCGATGCAGCGGGATTGCTGGTTATTCCGGGCATCATTGACAGCCATATGCATGCCTCATCTTGGTTGGCCGGTAGAAAGAGCTACAAGATGCTTGCCCTTGCCGGTGTAACTACAGCGTTGGAGATGGCGGGGCCATTGGAAGACGTGAAAGAGGGCTTGCGTGAAGACGGCAGCGGCATTACGGTCGGCTGTCTTGAAATGATTCGACCGGGGTGGAATGTTCAGTCTGCGTCGCCAAAAGCAGAGGAACTGTCTGAAGTCATTTTCAACGCACTGGATCGCGGAGCCTTTGGCGTGAAGCTACTTGGTGGACACTATCCGCTTACTCCCGAAGCATCTGCTCAACTCATCAGGTTGTGCGACAACAACGGCGTCTACCTGGGAATTCATGCCGGTTCAACCGAGCAAGGTTCCAATATCAACGGAGTTAAGGAGATCGTTGATTGTGCTGAGGGTCACGCGTTTCATTTGGCGCATACGAACGCATACTGTCGGGGCAACATACTTGATGTGCTTCAGGAAATTGCCTTTGTGGAGAAGATTCTCCAATCGCATCCTGAGATTGACAGCGAAAGTTATTTGTCACCCATCAATGGTTGCTCCGGAACATGCATTGATGGAGTGCCCGAAAGCGGTATTACCCGGAATTGCCTGCACTCCCATGGCTATGAGGAAACACAACAAGGTTTGCGTGAGGCAATTGAGGACGGCTTTGCGAGGGTGCATCTTCAGAAGACAGATTCTGTTGTATTGGCTGAGCCTAACGAAGGACTTCGACTATGGCTTGAGCAGAACACAAATGCATCAATGAGTTTCGCAGTTAATCCGTCTTTGTCAAATTTTTATTTCGCTACCCAAAAGCGTCCAAACGGAACGTTTCTTTCGGATAGTTTCTGTACGGACGGAGGAGGCATTCCCCGCAATGTCATTCTTGAAAACGGGTTGTCGCTCGTGAAGTTCGGAGCGATTACTCTCAAAGAGTTTGTTTTTAAGTCAAGCACTTCAGCGGCCAATCTTTTGGGGTTAGCCAACAAAGGAAGGTTGGTTGTTGGGGCGGATGCGGACATTACGGTTGTGGATTACGCCAAACAAAAAGCCGTCCATGCGTTTTCCATGGGTAATCCAACCCTTCTCTACAACAAAGTGGTCGGCAAGGGCGGAACACTCTTGACCACACCGAAAGGCAAAAAAGCCGCCTTAGAGGCTGGGTTAAACGCACGCGTTGCTGATATGCAAGCGCTGTTTGACTATCGCCTCAATCGTTTCAATTAGCCCTGGTTTCAGATGACAAATTCAGGAGAAAAAAGATGATCTGGATTGGTATTGCGGTGGTGCTGGGTACTTTCTGGCTTATTTACAAAAACTACGAGGCACGGTTGGTTCTGTTCCTGTCGGGTATGTTGATGACGTTGATTGGCATATCTTTCGGCGGTTCAACCATCGGTTTTCCCCAGGCGATCGATGCCTTTGTAAAACAGTTTGTAAACGGCGGGTTGGTTCCTACCTACACAACCGTGATGGGTTTCGGTTATGTCATGAGTTATACAAAGTGCGCGGATCACTTGGTCAATGCATTGGTACGTCCGCTGGCAAAGGTTCCCACGTTGGTCATACCCGGGGCGGTTGTGATCACTTGGGTACTGAACATTGTCTTGCCGTCAGCCGTCGGCATCGCCGCTGCTGTAGGCGTTTTGTTGATTCCTGCTCTCATAGCGCTCAAGGTCCGTCCCGTTATGGCCGCTGCGGCGGTATTTCTGGGGACGTGGGGTTCAGTGGTGAGTCCCGGCTTGATGTTTAATCCGCAGATTGCTGATATCGCGTTCAAAGCCGGAGAAATTGAGTCCCCGGACGCAATGATTGTGATTCTTGAAGAATTCTTCCCTGCTTTTGTCGGATCGTTGATCGCAGCTGTTGCGTTGGCTATCTTGGCCGTGATCATGAAGGAAGGTGTTGGAAGTCAGAACTCCGTAGAAGTTTCCCAGGAAGATCAAACTGAAGAATTTAAAGTTAACTACTTCTACGCGTTGGTGCCGATTTTGCCGCTCTTCTTGCTGGTCATAGCCTCCAAGCAAGTCGGTTGGCTGCCGTCGAATGTGTTTACTGTTCCGTGCTGCATGCTCATTGGTACAGGTGTAGGGTTGATCGTTGGGTTGATCAACAAACTCAATCCCGGCGAGGTATCTAAAAAGTTTTGCCGAGGGTGCGGTGACGCTTTCTGCGAAGTGGCTCTTCTGATTGCTGCCGCTGCGGTGTTTGCCTCCGGCATGAAATCGATCGGCCTGACCGGAGCGTTGGTTGATACGATGAAAGGGTCGGAATCTGTGGCAATGGCTTCGGCTGTCATTGGCCCGTGGTTGATGGCAATTGTCTGTGGTTCCGGTAACGCAGCTGCTTTGGCTTTCAATGAGGTGATTACGCCGCATGCCGCAGACTTTGGCATGACGGTCGTCCAACTTGGTGCTGTTGCTCAGGTCGCTGCTGGTCTTGGACGCACGATTTCTCCTGTCGCTGGTGGGGTTATCGTCATTGCGTCAATTGCCGGAGTGAATCCGATCGACATTTGCAAACGAACATTCATTCCTGTTTGCTTGGCTTTAGCAGTCTTTACGGTGGGGATGTATCTGTTCTAGGAGGCACAAATAAGGCAAGTAGTCAGTGACAAACGTGAACTACTTGCCTGCCTCAAGACCAAACTCAGTCCTAGTCGTCGGTTGGTTTCACAAAAGCCATAAAGCGATTGAACGCTCGATTCTTGGAAGAGGGGAGCCGAGCGTTTTTTTCAAACTTTTGGATTGTTTGCCACATCCAATATATATCCCACGCCTCGAATTGATCGTATCGTTACGTCAATCACTCCGGCAACGACTGATTATTCGACATCATCATCGTCGTCCTCATCGCGCCATTTAGCGGGCATCATCAGTTTTCCATTTTGATGATAAGTTTTAATGATGCGAGGATCATTCCAGTTAAAGCCCTGGCGTTGAATTCTCACGTCGAATGGAAAGCCTCCTACTTCAACAAAACGGGTAATGAGAACTTTAAGTGCCGTTGCAGCCGGCATGCCGAGAGCTTCAGCCGTCTGAGTAAAGTCGTTTTTTAGCGTGGAGGGCAACTTGAGATTCAAGCTGGCAAGTTCCGACATAAAACACTCCTAAAAGCAGGCTAAAAAATATTCATTGGGTGTGTTTTTGGTTTTTATTTTACTAATCTTTGATGGGGGCTCTCTCGATGCCTGAAGGCTGAAAAGCAAAGACGGAGTTTTTCGGTAATCTTCCACCGAAGCGGTCAGACGGGAATACCGTTTTGTTCCGCGTTTAGCTCTTGATCGGGAAGTACTTCCAAAGGCACTGCGGCACCAGACGCCAGAAAAAGACGAGAAGCTTGTATTTCCAGTCAATGACCAAGACTCGCTTTTTCGTTTCAATGCCCTTGACGATGGAGGAGGCGACGTCCGTGACGTTCATCTTGAACGGGTATGTCTTGCCGTCGGCGAGCAGATCTGTGTCGACAAAGCCGGGACGCACGTCGGTGAAGGTCAGCGGGCACTGTCGCATCACGGACAGTTGCTCCAGAGCATCCAGATAGGTGTTCTGAAACGCCTTTGAGGCTGAGTAAGCACTGGCGGCTCCGAGGCCTTTTGTGCCGGCAATCGAACTGATGATGCACAGATGTCCGCCACCTTTTCCGAGGAAGTAGGAGAAAGCGCAGTCCACAAGCCGCACGAAGCCGTCAACGTTGGTTGAGACGGTGTTCAATTCTGCACTGGGATTGAGATCAATGTTCTGGCAACCGATGCCGGAGCAGTGAACGTACAGGTCCATTCCGCCCAGATCAGCGATCAGAGCAAGCAGGTCGCTGGCGGCCTCGTCAGAGCGCACGTCAATGCGGCGGATACGAATTTTTTCGGGCGCTTTGGCCTTGACTTCTTCAAGCCGCTCGCTGCGTCTTCCCGCAATACCGAGCTCCCAACCTTTGGCAAGCAGTTGCAATGTGAGTTCTTTGCCGATGCCGGACGTTGCGCCGACGATGATTGCTTTTGGCATTGTGTTTAGGTTCTCCATGTCTGGTGACGGCATCCGTCTATTTTTGTCGCAGAGTATAGTTCTCAAGAGCGTAGCCTCACGGAGAAAGCCGTGGGAGTTCAGAACGAACAAATGTCAAAAGGCGTGTGCGGTAGATTTGGCGCTTTTTGATAAACGGGAGGTAGGCGCGCTGTCAAGTGGTAATGGATTGGATCTCAGGCGATGGATCGCAATTCTGTTTGCATTTTGACATGCCGCGCCGCCGTGATTGTCTTACCTTGCGATAGAATGAGGAATCAAATCCATATTTTCCGGAAAATTACATAAAACGAGGAAATCATTCCTCATCTTTCGATATGCAGCTTTTTCCTCGTCCTGACTATCAAAGACAATTGCTTGCCTTCCGTGACAAGCAAATCATCAAGGTTATTACCGGTGTTCGCCGCTGTGGCAAATCATCGCTCTTAAGCTTGCTGCGAGAGACTTTGCTTGCCGACGGCGTAGAGGATGAGCGGATCGTGTGCATTAATTTTGAGGATTTCGATGCGTACTCGTTTCGAGATCCCAAGACACTTCACGACTACTTGAAGTCGAAGCTTGTCAAAGGAAAGATAACTTATATCATGCTTGATGAAATCCAATGTGTTCGCGATTTCGTGCAAGTCATTGATAGTCTTTTCATTCGCGGGAATGTTGATCTGTACGTCACCGGGTCAAATGCCAATTTGCTTTCGGCTGACATTGCCACGATGCTCACGGGCCGCTACGTTGAGATCAAGATGCTGCCGCTCTCCTTCAGGGAGTTTGTGGAAGCCACGCATGCCGGAGACTCGTTGTCCTCTGCGTATCGACGGTATTTGGAAAAAAGCTCTTTTCCCTTGGCTCTCGAGTTCGATACGGATCAGTCACTTAGATCGTATCTTGAAGGCGTGCTGACGACGATTCTTTACAAGGATGTCGTTTCTCGTTGCAAGATTACCGACACATCCGTGCTTGAAAGCCTCGTACGGTTTCTATTCGACAGTATAGGCAGTGAATTGTCGACTCGAAAAATTGCCAATACGCTTAGTTCCACGCGACGCAGTGCTGATGCAAAAACAATTGACAAGTATCTGTCGGCACTTGTCGCTAGTCAGCTTTTTTATGAGGCAAAACGCTTTGACGTAAAGGGAAAACGGCTGCTGGTTCGACTGGAGAAGTACTACGCTGTTGATTTGGCGTTGCGCCGCATTGTTTTGGGCCGTGCAGGAACGGATGTCGGGCACCTTCTTGAAAATGTCATCTACCTTGAACTGTTGCGTCGAGGCTTCGATGTCAGTGTAGGCAAGTACGAAGACTTTGAGGTTGATTTTGTGGCGCGCGACGACAATGCAGTTTGCTATTTCCAGGTTGCGGCCACTGTACGCGATGAAGCGACGCTCAATCGGGAACTGCGGCCGCTTCAGGCAGTCGCGGACAATCATCCGAAGATTCTTCTGACGCTTGATGATGATCCGCCTCTCAATTACAACGGCATTTGGCGAATGAATGCGTTGGAATGGCTGATGGGGAGTGTTCCTCCTGGATCTTGAGGAAAACTCGACCATTGCCGTTTTCCTGGTCAAATTAACTCTCCGACAGTGAACTTTTGGGAACCCGCATGCGAACCACGTCATCCAACATCGTTGCTTGGAAGGTCTTCGTCAAAATTCCTGAAACCGGCAGCTTGTCGCGAGCGGCAATCGAGCTGGCTCTGTCGGTCAGCAAACTCAGTCGACTACTGGCGCAAATTGAAGATGATCTCGGAGAGACGCTCATCGACCGTAGTCGACGTCCGCTTCAGCCGACCGCTTTCGGCCAAAAGGTTCTTGCAAAGCTCCGAACGGTTTCGGCATCGGTTTTGCCTGGTTGAGTCATGTTTCTATGTTCGGTGTCTGGGTCGATGTGACGACCGGCAAGCGCTTTGTAAACGAACTGGCCAACCGCAAGGTGCGTTCGCTTGCCATTCTCGAGCGCCTCAACCAAGGACACGACTGCTTGGCTATCGGTGACGCTGGTACCGCTGCATCCTTCCAGGAAATTCGTCCGGGCATGATCAAGCGTCAGCTTGAACGCGGCATGGTGTTCGAATTCAAGACGCTCGAAGATTTGGCCAAGAAGTTCAATGTTCCTATTGAGGCGCTCAAGCAGACCATTGCTGAAGCGAACAAGGCGGTTGATACCAAGAAGGATCCGATCGGGCGTCCCGTAAACGCTAAAGCAAAGAAGCTCGAAAACGGTCCCTGGTATGTTGCACGCATGTCGCCCAAGATTCACCACTGCATGGGCGGTCTCTACACCAACGAAAAGGCGCAGGTCTACCATGTTCAGGGTCATTTGATTCCGGGCCTGTACGCTGCCGACGAAGCCGCGGGCGGCGTGCACGGTGCGGTGCGTCTGGGCTCGATGCGCTTATCAACGGTCGAATTGCAGGCAAGCAGGCTGCTGCACAGAAGCCGTGGATGTGATCGTCTGAATGCCACTTGAGTAGAGTGGCATTCAATGGCAGAAAAACATAAGGGACAGACGTGACATCTGTCCCTTTGCTTCATTGAGAAAGAGATGTCTGATTGGAAGCTACCGGTGTGATTTCAGTCCATATTGGCCACCACACCTGTACTTTTTTGCGAGCCTTTTCGTCAAAAGACAGTCCGCTGTTGGCCGGCGTTTCGAACTCTTCGATTTCTATCTGCGTTTGGACTTCACACACTCGACCGACCGGACTCAGATCGGACAAATCCGAAAGGATCTGCGGATTTTTGCGGTCGAAAACGTAGCGGTAGGTGCCGTCTTCCAACGGTTCCACCAAGGCGATATCAAAGCTGTTGCCGCCGTTGGCATGTTGCACGACAGCATAAAGTACCCACCGATCGACAACCGAAATGACCCACCCCAGTTGTCGAAGGAGGTACTTTCACATGCCAAGAAAAAAGAAGATCATGGACTCCGTTGTGTTCAACAATGGAGGATCAAAAACCATGATCAAACCAGACGAAAGAGCGAAGATCCGGCGCCTGATACTCGTTGAGCATCGCCCGATTAGGGAAGTAGCCAGGATGCTCGAAATCTCACGCAACGCCATCAGAAGATGCGTCAGAGAGGATCCATCTCCAACCTTGGGGCGAAAGAGTTCCAACGGCAAGTTTCTATCCGAGCACCAAAAGGACATTTGTGACTTGTACGAAAAATGCGAGTTGCGTTGTCCACCGCTTCAGCGGCTAATCAAGGAACAGTACGGTATCGACATCTCATTGAGGATGCTTGAGCGTTTCTGTGCCGATATTCGCCAAGAACACCGACTGGAACGGGTACAGGCTGATGTTCCCATTCGTTATGAGACAGCCCCGGGACAACACATGCAAGTTGATTTCGGAGAAAAGGACGTACTCGTTAACGGTCAACCGATCCGGCTTCATTTTTTCGTAGCCAAGTTGTGCTACTCCAGGCGAGTCTTTGCAAAGGCCTATTTCGCTGAGACTCAAGCTGCTTGGATCGATGGCATGGAGTCCGCCTTCCGTTATTTTGGCGGTCTTCCTTATTGCATCGTCTGCGACAACGCTTCCAGCCTTGTTCGCGACCACTATGCCAAGGACGCAAGCGCTCGTTTCACGGAACGCTTTTATCAGTTCTGTACGTATTACAACCTCAAGGGGATCGCCACAGCTGTCCGTAAACCCCGTAGCAAGGGCAAAGTTGAAAGTGGTGTCAACTACGTCAAGAGCAATTTGGCCGGTGTCGACAAGTCGGATCTGGCGGCGTGGAATCTTTGGTTGGAGAAATGGTGCCTGGAGTCCGATAACAGGCGATTATCAACGGTTTTTGAAGGAGAGCTCACTCCCAAGCGACGGTGGCTGATGGAGCGTCCGAAATTACGCCGATGTACTCAACCGTCAATGTGCCGGTGCTTCATCGAAAGCAGAAAAGTCGGAAAGGACGGTCTTATTCGCGTCGAAAACAAGTACTACAAGGTCGCCAACAATCTCGTCGGTCTGGAGGTCCAGGTCCAGATAGACGAATCAACCATCACAGTCATGAAGGGAAAGCAACCGGTAGCAACGTTGAATAAGACCGCAGATGGATTTAACCCCAAGCAGCAAGTTACGTCAACAGGAGATCCGATTAACGACGCCTTTCAGAGGAAAACTGCGGAGCTACTCAATGATCAGCAGTGGCAAGCATTTCAGAAAAGCAGCAACGAATTGGGCGCTGACGGCTTTCAATACGACGAAGCTATCGGCTGGACTGCCGGGGGAGAACAAAAATGGGCATGAGACAAACGGACGAACGAATCAGTCAGAAGGCAGATCGGTTACACCTGACCTTTTTACGGGATCACTTGCCGGAAGTGCTCGAAAGCATCATGGCGGCCAATATGACGACGCGCGAAGCGTTTGACTTTGCTTTTGGCAAAGAGATTGAACAACGAGAAATCAATCGTTTTAAGCAAGCGCTACAGGCGGCTCATTTCCCGTGCATTAAACGGTTGGAAGACTTCGATTTCAGTGCTCAGCCTTCCATTGACCCCGGTACGATCCAGGAATTGGCCAAGCTCGAATGGATTGGTACTGGAGAAAACGTCGCTTTCTTTGGTGCACCTGGTGTAGGCAAAACGCATCTGGCGCTGGCGCTTGGTTACAAGGCACTGGAACATAACTACTCAGTGCGCTTTTACTCAGCAGCCGCCCTGCTGTCCATGCTGGAAAAGGCGGCTCGAGAAGATGTACTGGAAGCCAGGCTCAAAGAGATCAACAAGTACCAACTGCTGATCATTGATGAGATAGGCTATCTGCCGTTTTCGCCAGCCGCAGCGCATCTTCTTTTCCAGGTGATAGCAAGGCGGTACGAGAAGAAAAGTGTAATGATCACCAGCAATCGACCGCCGTCGGAGTGGCACTTGATCTTTGCTGATCAGGCGGCCTCAACAAGTCTTTTGGATCGCATCCTGCACCACAGCACCTCGCTGAGCATTCTCGGCAGCAGTTATCGCATGCGCGAACATCGGCGAGAGGCCGCTGCGAAAGGCTTGTTGCCCAAGATTGACAGGGGCGAGTGACAGCGTAGTAACGATTAAGTTGCTGGGTAACCAAGGGGGATGGAACCGCATCGCGTGCTGCAGGAAACGGCCTATCCCTAATTGGCCTACGGCCTATTCGGTCTAGGCCGTTTCCTGCAGCAAATACCCGACTCTTACAAGAGGGTCATTTTTATGTCGATTTGTGGGTCCATCCGGTTGTCGCTTGACACCGTTGGCATTTCGAAAGACATAGTAGCCGCCACTGTCGACCGTGGTCTGTCGCTCGTTCACCAAGAGTTTTGCTCCTTTCGGAACGTCCGGATCGAGCGAATCGTCCGTCGCAAAGATGAGAGGTCCGGCGATATCTTTGCCTCGCACTTCAAAACGGCGATTGCCGAAGTAGTTGATCGTAATGTCTTCTTCGCCCGGCTCACACCCGAAACGCGTTGAGGAGTACACCTTTTCAGGTTCGTTGGCCATAGTGCCGGTCTCCTTAATTGCGGTACTTGCGACCGGAACCAACCAGAACGCCTTCGATCTGGAAGTCGTCGTATTCGCCCGGGTGAATGATCGGGTAGTTGCCGGAGCTGTTTTGCGGGTGCAGTTCCGGTTTGCCGTCGACAAATTCGAGCTTTTTGAGCGTGAAGTCTCCCTGCAAATAGGCAAGCACAATGTCGCCGCGGCGCGGTTCGATGGAGCGATCGATGATGAGAATGTCACCCTCGTAGATGCCGGCGTCGATCATGGAGTCACCGCGCGCTTCAATGACGAACGTTGCATCCTTGTTTTTCACGAAGTAGTCGTTGAGCGACAGATCGTTTTCGGCATAGTCCGCAGCAGGGGAGGGAAAGCCGCACTGAACCGTCAAGTCAATGAACTTGATGCTTTCGGATTCTTCAACGGGACGAGCGGGAGCCAGTTTCTTGAGCGCCATAGCCCGCTGCGTTGCCGCTTCAAGCAGTGGTCTCATAAAGTTTGCGCCACCCAGTGATTTGCAGGTATCGGCAAGCTTCTTGGTTACGCGTACCTGGAGATTGGTGTCAAGCAGTTCGTCCGTCAGGCGAGGTCTTCCTAACGGTTTGTGTTCTTTGTTAGGACGCTGTTTCTTGGTTTTTTCCATGGTGTGAAAACTTGTGATTTGTATACGGATGCCTTATGCTACCTCAAAACAATATTCGTATGCAAATGTTGACACCTATTTTTCTCCATTTGGACGGCAATTCGTTTTACTGCAGTTGCGAGCGGCTCTTTCGACCGGAACTGCGCGGCAAGCCTGTTGTTGTGCTTTCCAACAACGACGGCTGCATCGTGGCGCTCACCAAGGAAGCCAAGGCTGTGGGGCTCAAACGCGGTATGCCGCTATTCAAGGTGAAGGACATCGTTGAAGCCAACAAGGTGGCCGTGCTGTCCTCAAACTACGAACTTTACAACTCGATCTCGGGGCGAATGCAGAGAACCGTTGCCGGCATGATTCCGCGCATGGAGTCGTATTCCATCGACGAGGTGTTCGGGGATTTGACGGGGGTTGAAGACGGGGATCCGGTGCGATTGACCACGTTGGTGCAATCCATACGGCAGCGTGTCTACAAGTGGGTCGGCATCCCGACGTGTGCCGGCATTGCTCCCACCAAGACGCTAGCCAAACTGTGCGACCACTTTGCCAAGACCTATCCGGTTTTTAACGGCGTTGTCAATTGGCTGGAGCTGACGCCGGAGCGGCAACGCAAAGCCATGGCGATTACGCCGATCAAGGAAATCTGGGGAATCGGCTCCAGAAACCGCGAGAGGTTGGAAGCGATGGGCGTGAAGACGGTGCTTGATTTTGCCCGGATGGATGCTTCACTCATTCGCAGGCGCTTCACGGTTGTGCTTGAGCGTACCCACAGAGAAATTCTCGGCGTCTCCTGTATTCCTTTGGAAGAAAATCCGCAGCCGCGGCAACAAATCGTTCGAACACGCAGTTTTGCCGTCACGTGCAGCGACATGGACGCCATTCTGGCGGCCGTATCGGTTCATATGGCAGAAGCCGTCAATGTGTTGCGCAAAGAGGGTAACGCCGCCAAAACGGTGGGGGTGATGTTTCACACCGATCCGTTTAAGGCCAACGGGCGTTATCACGCCGTCGTCGAATACAGACCATTGCAACATGCGTGCGCGGACGTGATCACTCTTACTCGGGCCGCACACGATCTGGTGCGAGCTTTTTTCAAGGAAGGATACGGGTACAAGAAAGCGGGGGTCATGCTTGCCGATTTGATTCCGGCGGAGCAATCTTTGGTGCCAACGACGCTGTTTGACACGGATGAAATTGAGGTTTTGAAACGCCGAGAGCGGATTCAGGCTTCGATTGAGGCGCTGAATGAGAAATTCGGCGGCAAGGTGGTGACGCTCGCAAGTGCCAAGTGTTCTGCGGAGTGGGCCATGCGGCGAGATTACCTCTCACCGTGTCCGACGACGAAGTGGGATGATTTGCTCACGGTTAATTGAATTGCGGCAGATCTAAGCGAGCTGGAAAGAGCCGGTCTGCCGCTCAATGACCTGGACCACTCACCGCCTCACTGCGTGACATTGTTCGAAAAGATCGCTTTCTGCTTATCCAAAGCGAGAAACATCAGGCGCTTTATTTCATAATGCTTTTATGCGAACTGCATCATCAAGTTTGTCCATTGCAATTCGTCGCATCCTTCCTTCTCCAGAGTTTTTGCTCCTCTCAGTGCAGGGTATTTGATGCGAAAATGCATCAAATTCCCAGGATTTTGATGCATCAATGCGGGTCTATGACCTTGTCTGAAATTGGTTGACAGTTTTCCGCGGTGTAACTAAATAAGTAGACAGTTTTTTGGTTTTTGCCTAAAACTGTCGACAGCTTTTTTACAAAGACCTGATTTGGTTGATACCAAACAGTCTCGTCAGAGAGCCTTCTTCGATTCTATCCTTGCATCATCCTCCTTACCATGACGACGTAACGAGTTGTGATCAACTTCGACTCAGGGGGTGATCGTGTCAAGCCCGAAGCCTCGTTTAATGGAGGGGCCCGCTTAGAGGGCGTAGGCCGTTCATCGAGGCGTAGCGGCTTGACGCGCGGATGGATGGGGCAATGAGGGCGAGAGTGTTTGTCACTATGTCCGACGACGAAGAGAAATGATTTGCTCAAGGCCGATTGAATTGCGGCAGATCTGAGCGTGTCGGGAAGCGATAGGAAAAGTGTGAAGATTATGTTCTGGCAGATTGTGATCTGGCGGAACATAATCTTTAATAGTCAAATCAGGAAAATAAAATAGTTGGCGCAGGAGCAGAAGATGGGCGACACAGATTTCTTTGGCCGCGTCGGTGAACTTGAATCATTGCAGGATGCGTACGACAGCGCAGCAGCCGAAATGGCAATTATTTACGGTCGTCGACGCATTGGAAAAACGGCGCTTATCCAAAAATTCTGTGAAGGAAAACCGGCTTTTTTCTACACAGCGAAAGCATGGAAAGATCCGTATCAATTGGATCGTTTTTCACAAGCTGTGGGAACATTTTGCGGAAATCCTCAATTGCGCTATCTCGAGTGGACTTCGGCACTCAGAGCACTTGCGACTCAGCCGTCACCGAGTCGCAAGGTGATTGTCATTGATGAATTTCAGTATATTGCCAAGGAGCGCCCGAGCATACTCTCCGAGCTTCAGGTGCTTTGGGACGAGGAGCTGTCTCAAGAAAACATTCTGCTGGTGCTTTGCGGCAGCGCCGTGTCCTTTATCGCCAAAGAAGTTTTGGGAGAAAAGAATCCTCTTTACGGGCGAGCGAGAACCATCATGAAAGTTCGTCCGCTTCCTTTTCAGACGGTCGCCGAATTTGTGCCTTCTTACTCAGTGGATGACGTTTTTCGCGGTTACGCCGTGTTGGGCGGAATCCCGTATTTCTGGCATGGCGTGAATCCACAACGTTCAATGACGGAAAATCTCGCCGCCAATATTCTGAGATCCAACGGTTTTCTCAATGACGAGGCTCAATCGGCATTGAGGCAGGAATTTCGGGATCCTGCCACCTACAACGCCATTCTTCAAACGATTGCCTTTGGTTCAACTTCGAGAAACGAAATTGCGCAGAAGAGCTTGGTGGATACGCGAACGCTTTCCAAATATTTGTCCGTACTGGAAGACATGGATTTGGTTGTGAAGGAATTACCCGTCTTCGCCGGTCCGGGGGAGTTGGGGAATGCGTCTCGAGGACTCTATCGCATTGCCGATCCGTACGTGAAATTTTGGTTCCGGTTTTTAGCCAACAATCCGACTCTGATCATGACGCGGCAGGAAGCCCTTTCAGAATGGAAAGCGACCGTAGAGCCTTGCTTTGCGGATTTCGCAGCCGAATCTTTCGAGCAGGTCTGTCGTCAATACCTGACACAACTGCGCTTTTCCGGGAAGTTGCCGTTTTCTGTGACGACTCTGGGGCGATGGTGGAGAAACGGCACGGAGATTGATTTGGTTGGAGCCGATCACGAAAGACGGCATTGTCTTGTGGCTGAATGCAAATATCGCAATCAGAAAGTCGGAATCAAAGTGTTGCGTTCCCTCCAGGCCAAATGCGAACAACTGCCGGTTGCGGAGGACGCCGTTTTTCACTATTGGATTTTTTCTCGCATGGGATTTGACGACGTGTTGCTTGATATGGCTACACCGGATCCTTATTTGCATCTGGTCGGGATGGATCAGTTGCTGGATCGAAGGCAGTGAGTCGGTAGCAAAGCAGTAAGTAATTGATTCCTGATGACAGATTGGGGGCAGGCCATGAAGCCTGCCCCCAATCGCAAAAGAGCAATGAAGTAGGGACGAGCCGTTACTTATTCAGCCCCAAAGCAGTCTTAGCTGCAATACGCCCGAACGTCAACACATCGGCAGTAGCATTGCCGCCCAAACGGTTGCTGCCGTGAACGCCGCCAGTCACTTCACCGGCTGCATACAAGCCTTTGATCACGTTGCCCTTCTTATCGAGCACCTGTGCCTTCGGATTGATATACAAACCGCCCATTGTATGGTGGATAGACGGTGCGCGAGGCGTTGCATAGAACGGAGCCTTTTCGATCTTGCGGTCGAAGAGCTTGCGGCCGAACTTCGGATCGTTCTTCGCTTCAACCATCTTGTTGAACTCTTCAACGGTCGCCTTCAGATTTTCCGGCGGCATGCCAAGCTGCTTGGCCAGACCTTCCAGCGTGTCGTCCTTGTAGATGCGACCGAGCTTAACAAGCGTTTCGACGTTTTCTGCAAACGAGTTGTATTCCTGGACAATGCTCGAGTCATTGATGTCGTAGCACATGGCACCGGGCTGTTTCTTAATGGCAGCCACAAACTCGTCACGGCGAGCGTCTTCCTTCACGAAGCGCAAGCCGTTCTTATTCACGTCAATCACGTCGTCAAGACCGGACATCTTGCGGGCACGTCCCTGCAAGGCACCGGAACCCGGCGTTGCTAGCGGGTAAACCTGAACGTAATTCATGCCGGTGAGATCGGCACCGATCTTCGTGGCCATGACAATGCCGTCGCCGGTGGCCCCCGGTTGGTTCGTTGAGACCATGTCAGGCGTCAAGACGGGCGAAGATTTTTGGCGCATTTCCTTGTTCTGGCTGTAACCGCCGGTGGCAAGAATCACGCCGTACTTGCTCTTGAACTCGTAGGAATTACCCACCTTGTCGCTGGCTTTGACGCCCACGACTTCACCGTTGCGGTAAATGAGTTCCTGAGCACGCATACCGGTGATGATCTTGACGCCTTCCTTATTGGCGGCCTTGAGCAACGGTTCAATGAGTCCGGTCCCGGCGGGCGCGTCAACTTGGTGTGTACGCTGCCAAAGAGCACCGGCACCTTGACTGACTCGATCCATCACAGGCGTACCGTGCTTTTGCATCCAGTGAAGTGTTTCAAGCACATTTTCAGCATAGGTGCGAATCAGGGGAATATGTCCCACCTTGTCGCCGCCGTTGTAGGTCTGCAAGGCATGCCATTCGGGGCAGTCAAAAAGCGTCTTGCTGCCGCTCTTCAAATACGCTTCGTACTTGGCCTTAACGTCGGCCATCAGTTTGGCGTGATCCGCGTTGGCCGGTTTTTCGTTGATGGCCTTAACGACGGCATCCTTGAGGGTGTCCGTCATCGGAAGCAGTTTTTGACGTTCCGGATCAGCGGCATTGAAAGCGCTGGCGCAGCGAAGCGTATTGCCGCCGATCACAGGCATCTTTTCCAGCACAACGATGTTGTATTTGCCTGCTTCGGCCGCGGTCACCGCAGCTGACAGACCTGCACCACCGGAACCGACGATGACAAGGTCGTAACTTTCGGTTTTCGTACCGTTGAACTTCTTGATCTTGACGGGGACGGGGGTCTGCAGCGCAGCCAGATTGACGCCGGTTTTTTCCAATGCGGCAATAACAGCCTGTTTGAATGCGCCGCTCGTGACCGTCGCGCCGGAAACAGCATCCACATTGACGGTCTGATAATCAAGGATGTCTTTGGTCATTGTGCGAATGGCCATGCCACCCATCAGATCGGTTTCTGTGTGGCCGGGAACCTTGATGTCGGTGATTTTGTCTTTGCTAACCGTGACTTCGACATTGAGGTAACCGTTGTTGCCGTATACCTGAGCTTTGTATGTACCCGGTTTAAATTGAGCTTTGCCGACCTTCTTACCCTGAGAGGCATCCAGGGCCTGGTTAACAGCCATCAAAATGCCCTTGGAAGAGACACTGGCACCGGTGACGGCATCCACCCTGGTTGAGTTGGCCTTTACGATCTTTGCCGGCAACGTTTCAATTGCCTTGGTACCGACTCCGGGCGTTTCGTTGTGTTTCACAACTTCGACTGCCGTAATCTTGCCGCTGTCGATTGCGACCTTAACAGTCATCGGGCCGTTGTGGCCCGGAACCGTCTGAGTGTAGGTCGCTGCAGACGCGCTGATGGCACAAAAAGCCATTGTTACGGGAAGAACTATCTTTTTCAATGTAAAGCTCATCTTTACCTCTCCTCAGTGACGAACTTGATTGGGCTTATTAAGCCTTCTGCGTAATATGCTACTCCCGCAGACATGCAGTGGCTCTAAAGGGTTTTCACCATTGTTTTGCGTGAATGAGGAAGAAAAAGGAAACAAAGCACCAAAAGCGGTTTTATCTCTTTAAATCTTTTTTGAATTCGGGAACTGGAGTTGAATTGTTGATTTGATACGACTTCCAGCTCAAAAAAAAGCTACAAGCCGAAGCGCGTATCCTTGTTGTGTTTGCGGCTAAATCAGACACTTAATTGGCCGCGAGCGGAATTAAGCTTCAATTGAGGTGCTGAACGAGAAATTCAAAGGAAAGGTGGTGACGCTGGCAAGCGCCAAGAGTTCTGAGGCGTGGGCGATGCGGCGCGATTATCTTTCACCGTGTCCAACAACGAAGTGGTATGACTTGTCAAGGTTAATTGATCTCAAAAAGAAACCGCTTGCGCTCGATGTGGATGGCAGAACGCTTGCGGTTTCGTTTGTCGTTGATCAGCTTGTGTTGTTTAACGCTTTTTAGCTGATGGCACTAGAACCGAAGGAACTTTGGCGGAGGGGACTTCGGTCATGGGAACCTGCTGTACAAGCTGATTGGCTGCAGCAGCCGAAGGCGATTCACAGACAAAGTCAATGGTGGCTGTGGCGCTCTTGTCATCGTTGCCGTCATTGAAGCGAGACTTGAGCAAACGGAACTTGAGATCCTTGTCCGCACAGAATTCCTGAGCCCGTTTGATCAGATCAACGCGAACAATGCCGCCGTTGTCGGTGGAGTCGCTCGAGGCGCTGATTGTGTAGGTGTTGTTTCCAAGCTCGACGAAATCTGTGTACTCGGGACTGCTCGCGCAGCCTGCGAGAAGTAGGGCTGAGGAAAAGGCGACGGCCAGATTGAGACGACGGTTGAGCATGAGTGACCTTTCGAAAAAGTACTACCTGATTCGATTGTAGCGGGATAGGATAGGGCAGGAGAGTGTGAAAATTGGAACGAAAAATTTCAATCCGTTTTTTTAGTAAATATTTTAAATGATAAAGCTTTGCAAGCAATACGGTTGCTTTCTGAGCTATGAGATCTGATGATTTATGATGAAGATGGTTGTGATGACTTAGTAATGTTTTATTGTGGCTTAGCTTAAAACAATGGTATTCCGATAATTGTAATCGTCAATGTTTAATTTTGTTTCTTTTATTTGACGAATTTTCTCTTGGCTGAATCCTTCAATATTGATTAGATAAATTAACAGTTTAACCCACTCTAAAGAGTACACGTAATCTTTGTGAGGGTCATCGTAAATGCAGAATTTTTCGTTGGTTTTATTGGGCCAGGAGTGAGGGCCAGAGGGTCTTATGTCAAATGCTTTCCATAGCAGAGAATGGTCGTATATGGTCAATCCTGCCATTGTATGTTGATTGACAAGGTCTATAACTTGCTTGGGTTTAAGCATGTCAGCATTGGCTGTTTTTATTTTGACGACTTTGTCCTTAATGATGGTGAGTAACTTGTCATATTTGTCGCTGTCGGATGGTGACCATTTTACAAATTCGATCGGCAAAGCTCCTCTGTCGTTGTTGCTGACCTTTGGAACTAAGAATAGCTTTATGCTGAATTCTGAACTATCAAAAATTGGTTGGGGTAATTTAGAACGATATGTTTTAATGTATTCTTTTATATTGAAAATCTGCTTGCTAGCAAGTGATCTTTGAGAAATAAATTGCTGAGGTGTTCTCAGTTGTGAGAATTGTAACGAATATGCAAGGCTAGCGTTCAATGAATAGTTTGTGCCAAATAGGTTAAGAAGTAATTTCTCATAGTTGTATAGTAAGGATTGGCATTCTCCGAAAAGGTTAATATCAAGGTCAGAAGAATCGTAGTGTCTGTGCTCGATCTTATTTCTTATCCCAATAAAGAATTGGATGTTTGCTATAACGGCTTGGGATAGGGTATGGTGATTCCCTTTTTGTTTATTGAATTGCTTGATGCATTCAGATAATTCCCATGCTCTTTTCTCTCCATTAACGATTTTGAATCGTTTGTTATCATTCTTATAGAAGTATTTTTCACCAATTGTTGCTTGGAAAAAAGCATGGAATAATTTTGTCCAAGCGATTATCATTAATACAATAAATGTTTCGGTGCGAAATCTAGCATTGGGTTTGTTGTAAATTTCAACAGCAGAAATTGCAGAATTGATAGAAGCATCCAAAATGAATTTGGATTTTCCTTTTCTTAAATTAATCATGATATTTTGCACTGATTGGTTTGATGTCTTTTTTGTTTTAGTATATCTAGAATTTTACTTTTTTGATTCGTTGTGCTGAGAAAAAGTAAATCACATGCACGACTAGAGGCAACATAAAACAGAGATTTTTCAAGGAGTATGCAAGCTTTGTTTGGTTGAAGATCATCAGTTAGTTCTGGCGACGAAAAAATGTCAAGATCCATACCCGCAATAAAGACAACCTTAAACTCAAGCCCTTTAATACGATGCATTGTGGCTATGCGCACACCTTCAATATTGGGATTGTCCGGACGGTTGCGTGAAATGGGATGCACCGCTATGCCCTGAGCGGTAAGAGCCTGCGCGTAGCTCACAGCCAGGTCATTTGTGCGCACGACAACACACATGTCCTGCGTAGCGTAACCGGACGCTTTCAGGGTGTTGATGCGATCGCAAATCCAGTCGGTTTCTTCGGCAAACGTTCTTGCCAGATGAGCCTCGGGGAAGGCGCCGTGACGAAGCGCGGCGTAGCCGGTGGTTTCTTCTCCAGCTCCATCCATGTTGTCGATTTGAGATCCTTCGTAGACCGCCTCGGCAACCTTACGGATTTCATCAGTGGTTCGATAGTTCAGGCGCAGTTTCTTTGAGCGACCGCGGATTTCGATGCCGCAGGAGCTGAATGCAACGGGCTTACCGTAGATGCGCTGATGCGCGTCTCCGGCAAGGAAAAGGTCCCCCTCGATCGGTTTGTCAAGTTTCTTGACATCGGTTGCCATGGCTCGCAAGAGCTTGAGCATGTCAGGTTTAAAGTCCTGAATTTCGTCGGCAATGACAGCTCGGTACATTCCGTTGGGGTGGTTCTTTGCCATATCCTGACAGGCAAAGAGTGCCGCATCTTCAACCGTCATGGCATCTTGAAGTTGCAGTTGCAGACGCATGTCTTCAAACAGCGGCCAGATGGTTCTTCGCTGAAGCCTGCTTAAGACCTTGCCGCGGCCCCTGCGATCAGCGAGGATGTAGTCGCGACTCGTCATGCAATGCTGCGGCAAAACCACTTCCTCGAATTCGCTGCGGTAGAAGCTCTCCGGTCGATTGAGTCCTTCCGGTTGGTCAAAACTTGCCCAAGCGCTATCCCAGCAGCTTTCATAGATGCCGCCCTTCTTGCCGGGGTAGACAATGGTTTTGTCGGCACCATGTTGACGAATGTATGTTGCAAGCCAGGCGTCTATGTTCTGAACCTGAATGCGCTTCATTTCGTCGCGGGTACAGATTTGTTTGAGAAGCTGCTCGAGGTCAAGCGCAAGATTCTTTGTAAACGTCGTGACGAGCAATTTGTCGCTATCTTTCCAGTCTGGCAATCGGACAAGGTGACGAGCCCGGTGAATCGCCGCTACTGTCTTGCCGGTGCCGGCTCCACCCGTAACAAGGACTGGACCGTACCAAGCCTTGTCGACAATGCGCTTTTGCAGCGGGTGCAGGAAAACGCGCCATTGTGACAGCGGTTTATCCATGATGGAGCGCAGATCCTCGTCGCTGGTGACGATATGAAAGCGACCGGCATCAAGCTTGCCGATACTGGTGGACACCACAGCTTTTTCATCGGCATAAGCATCCGCATAAGCTTCTTTGATTTGCAACCAATCTTCGCCCTGCATGTACCAGGTCAAAGCTTCGTATACATTCTCAGGCAGGCTCTGTTGTATCGCTTCAAGCGTGGCTTCCGAGGTAACCGATCGGACCTGCTTGAGCAATTCTTTCGGCAATCCTATGGAGTAAAGCTCTTCGTCGGTAAGTTCGTCGAAAATGCCGATCTTGGGCGCGGGGGTGTCAATTGCGGGAGTCGCAGCAGCAACCTGATAGATCTGCATGGCTCCGGTTTGCGTGTTGACTTCGCACTTATGTGCAGCGGCCCACTCCTGAACACTTACAGATGTTCCAAGCCACAAAAGCAGGTGCATGTCTTCGTTGCGCTTTATCACGACATTGAAATCGTCGGCAACCACAATGCGTTCATAGTCAGAAGCTCCCGCCAACGGAAGATAGTCATAGGGCTTACCCATCCGAAAGGCGTTTGTGAAAATGGCAAAGGCTTGTTTTTGCTCATTTGTGGCTTTGGATAACGCCATCAGGAGCTCACGGGTGATAGCGAAGCGGCGGGCGCTATAGGTTTGCGTCATGATTTACTCCAAAGGGCGTGTGTTGTTTGTAAGGGCTGCTTTGATGGCCAGTGCAAGTTCGTGAGCTGACATTGCTGCATCTAAAGCTGTGATTTCTTGAGGTGCGGACAAAGGCTCAAAGAGCACTGCCAGCTTTTGATCCGGCCAATAAAGTTCAAAAGTTGAGACGACTTCACCGTCACTGCCGATAGACTCAAAACCGATGTTGTTGAGGTCAATGGCGACCTCCAGTTTTTTGAGTTCATCGGCAAGAAGCTGCAGTTCTTCCGGAAGTAACGTTTTCGCTTCTGCCCAGAGAGTCTCAAATTCTTCCATTTGAGAGGGGACAGAGACCGGAGCTTCGTTACTGACAGAAGCTGGCAGGATACTTCCTGGTTTTGAGGCAATTTCATCCGTTGCTCGGGTCCATGGCATTTGGTAGCTAATGGCAGGGTCGGCCCCGTCCTCGGGACGAGCCTGCGGGTAAATGAGCACGTCTTCGGCAAGGCTAGCCATATTGACCGAAGCCCAGAAAGCGCGAAGAGATTGCGATGCCGGACAGGCTGCCGGCTCATCCTTGTGCAAAGCAAAGACGTCCGGATCGACATAGAACGCCGTGCGATAGGTGTTCATGAAGTCGTGTACTGATGCCCAACCTTTGTCAGCGGATTGGTGCAGACCGAAGACGTGCCGTTTTACGTTGTCGGTTGCGGCAAGTGCCTGTGCTGTCATGCCTTTTAGGGTAACAACGGGCAGACGTCGCATGTCGTCAGTCACTACGGACTGCATGCCGCGGAAAAAAGCCAACGCCTGGGCGGCCTTCTGGGCTTTTTCAGGATTGTTCATCCACTGCAGGAGTCGATCGAAACTGTTTTTGTTTTCGACCCAGTCTTCAATCAGTTGATTGAATGGAGGGAAGTCACTCAACCCTCGTTGCTGCATGCTTGCCTGCCAAGCTTTATATTGATCAAGCAGTTTTCCGCCTTTAGGTGCCGGGCGACATAAAAGTGAGTCACAGAACACACTGTTCGAATTGTTGTCGTCGCTCAGCGCATCCGGCACATCGTGCCACGAAAGTGTCCAGACGTGTCGACCGGTGTTGAGGATGCTTTGCCGCTTGGCGCAATCTTCCCGCACGATATCGGCGTGATAGCGCCAACCGTCGGTGAAGATAGCCATTTCATTTTCGGGAGCACGCTCGGATTCTTTCCAGGAACGAAGGACGAAGTCTGGACGTGAAGGCGTGTCGCCCGTCATGTCCACTTGCAAATCCATTCGCCAGAGCTTGCCGGACTGCATCTTGACGAGGTAGTGTGGCATGCCTTCCTGACAGCGCTTCATTTCGGCAACGAGCCCGGCCTTACCCAGTGCACGGATAAAGCGAACCTCAAGCTCACTGTCGCCATCGGTGCTGTTTCGTGTGTCGATGACGCCGGGTCTTACGACCTTGTTTGAGGCAGTGAGTTCGCTGAGAACATCAATCGCGCAAAGTTTGGAAATGTTTTTGCGACTGGCTGCGTCGCGATATTGGTAAACGCATTTGTAGCAGCCTTGAGCTTCAGGGGCTCCGCCACAATCACAGTTGACCATCACATCAAGCGCTTCGCGGAAGATACCGATCAGATTGCCGGGTTCTGACATCAATTCCTTGAGGTAGCCGGTACCGCCCGGAACCGTGTCGTAAACCACAATGTAGTAGAGCTTTTCAGATCCTTCCTGCGGTTCTTCGATCTGCGTAAATCGTAAGTGGTCGACCGAACCGTGGAAATAACGTTTGAGTCCCAGGCGCAGCGCAGCCGTAATCGAAGCAGACAATACTTCAGGGCCGTAGCTCGCAGCCAGCAGACCACCGGGCAAGCGAATGCGCAGCGCTTCGCTTTGGTACTCGCGATAGAGGATAAGTCCGTCAAGCCATTCAGCCTTTTGAGGCTCTTTGGCATACGGGCAGTCAAAATCATGCTGAGGACGTTTATTTCGTGCGTGTTCGTCTTGTTTGATACGGCCGCAGCCCTTACAAACGGTAAAGCCGGGGGCCGGCAGCTTGATGCCGCCGACTTCAATGTTTTGCGCATCATTTCGACCGACAGGGCCGAAGTTAAAGTCGCGAAGTGTGACCGAAGAGATGTACTCAAAGCCAAAACCGCCGGCGGCATCCATGACAAAGGACTTTCGAGTAGCTTTGCCGGTGAAGTCGACCAGTAATTTTTTAGTTTGCAGCAGCGGCCGACGACTTTCATCATCGTCCTTGATACGGTCGTTTTTGAGATCAGCCCATGCGTAGACCGTACGAAGCGGTAGCACTTGGCGCGCTTGCGATTCTTCACGCCACTCGGGTGAACCGCAGCAAGGGCAAGCCGAACTGCGTTCATCGAGTGTTTCATGTTCGGAATACTGACAATTCGGGCAGAAACGCCAGCGTTTGAGTTCGTCGTCAGCGAGTTCAACCTGATCAATATGCAGGATGTACTCGTTAATGTAGAAATTGCTTTCGGGCGCAACTTCAGTGAGGCCGCTTGAGGCCGTGCGTTGGAACGTAAAACGCTTATAGACGCCGTGATCCCTTTTTTCCGGGATAGCGTCACTTTTTTCCTTATCACCGCGATTACGCAGCTTGATGATCATGCTGTCGATCGTGATGCCTTCTTCCGGGAAGGCGTAATTGGGCAACAGCCCTTCGTCGGTGAGCATGTTCAAGGTTTGCTTGTTGGCAAACTCGGCTGCAATCAGGCTTGTAAGCGAGGCGATGTTTTGTTTGAGCTCCTCAATGTCGTTGTCGCGAACCTCATCTTGCGGAGCGTTTTGGCGGCGCTTAAGGGCATTCTGGTACTCACGGCGTTTGTTGACGTAGCTTTCTCGCTGCAGTTCAAGTTTGCGCAGTTTGCCGATTAAGCGATCACGAAGCGAAGAGCGACCTTTGGAGGAACCAACAAGATAATCGCGCAGGCGCTCTTTTTCGTCAGGGGTAAAGACGAACGGTGACAGACTGCCGCTGACACTGTTGAGGGTAAAGAGCGAGCAGAAGTCCTGATGCAGGCTCTCTGCTTCGTTCATGACATAGTCGAGGAACCCCAGCGGGAAACTTTCCGGCGTGTAGCTTTCCGCATAGAGCACTTCGGGTTTGATGATGTCGTCGATCGTGGCCGGAATCTGAGCATTTTCGTACCGGCTCATCCAGCGGGTCAGGCTCAGAGCAAAGAGCTGGCGCTCGAGCACCGCCATCGCATGCAGAAAGACTCCGGGCGGCTCCACGGCACCGGCAAGCATTTTTTCAGGATCGGCCCAGAAATACTGAGCGTGCTGATCGGCGCCGCAGATTGTCATAGCGAGCGCATTGCCGTCGCGACGTCCGGCTCGCCCGATACGCTGCAGGTAGCTTGCCTGCTTCGGGGGCATGGAGCTCAATAGCACCGAGGAAAGATCGCCGATATCGATACCCATCTCAAGCGTGGGTGTGGCCGAAAGCAGATTGACGTCCCAGGGTTCCTTACCATGGATGAAACTGCGCTCGATTCGTCCGCGTTCCTGACTGGGAACATTGGCCGTGTGTTCGCGCGCTGTTGCTCGATACGGCGTTCCCTGATAGAGGTCTTCTTCCTCGGCAAAGGGCTCGATAACGTGTGTTTCGGCATTGCACTTTTTCGATAAGCAGTGCATGTGTTCCCATTGCGAGCAGTTTTCAGCAGTGCCTTCAAAAACGTGCCAGCGCCCGCACGAGGGACAAACGGCTCGTTTAAGAGAACGTGCAATGTACCAGGTTTGCGGATTGAGCATGTAGACCGGAGTATTGGTCTGCTTTTTCATCCAGATCACATGAACCATGTCAAGCGAGCGAAGTACATCAAGCATGGCGGTGTAGATGTCTTCGCAGCCGGCAACAACATCAAGCTCTGCGCCGAAGATGCTGGTGAGCCACACGCTGTACCACGTTTCAGAACGAGACGAAGTCGGCAGAATCGAATCAAAGAATCCTTTTGAGGAATTCTTTAACGGACGCATGGCAAGCGGAGCGGGCGGTCGGAAGCGTTTGCCGTAATTGGGCAGCGACAAACTTCTATTGAAAATCCAGTCGTCTCCGGTTTCGACAAAGTAGGAGAAGTCGGAGAGCCCCTCAATGGAGCTGACATCAAATGCACCGCGAGACTTCTGGTGCATTAAAAAACCTATGATGAAACGCTCGAAAGCCTCGATGGGTTTGTCGCGCAAGCCTCCTACAAGTTCTATCACCTTTGCTTGAAATTGAGCGGCGGCTACCTTGATCAGATACGGATCCGGGACGGCAGCGCCAATGCCGGCAAGTTCCAATGTACGGCCGCTGTGCGAGCGCAGAGTCAATTCAATAAAAACTTCCCAGCGAAGTCGGGCTTTGACGTTGTCCACAAATCGTCCCCAGTCGGTTTTCTTTTGCCCGGCGTCTTCATTGACGAAGAGCGCGGGAACAATTTCAAAGCGCTTGTCGATCGAATCGACTTTCGGGTTAAATCCTCCCGCCGAGAGCGGCTGCCACAGTTCAGAGGCCTTGTCAGCGAAGTCCCGCCAGGCTTTTCGCCAGAGCATGTCAGACGGAACAAATGTCGTGACAAAACGGGCAGCGGCGATATCGTCGGCTCGCTGCTTGACGTAGGCGGAATTGCTCTTTCGAACTTCGTTGGCAGCACCGATTTCCCCAACCCAGTGATCGGTTAAGCGGTTTAACACCGCATCCAAGGATTGGCGCTCTCCGGGGCGAATCAATCGAATGACGCCGGCGGCAGCTTGACGCACGGTATAGAGGTAGTTGCGGGCTTCGATAAAACCAGCACGGTGAGCTGCATCCTGCACCGAGTCAGAAAATGCAATGAGTTTGTGATCGTCGTTGGCGGTACTCGAATTGAGATGCCCAAAAAGAGCAGACGACAGGGTCGTGGAACGAGCACCGAAGAGGCGCATCGTATTTTCTCCGCCGCACCAAGGGCAAGTGGTGCTCATGCGCACGTAACGGCCGTCTTCGGATTTTGTTGATTTGATGAGATCCGGTCGACGAACTACGATGAATTCGCTGACGCCGTGTTCATCGGGTAACGTCTTGGCCCACACCTCTTCGGCGGATTTGCCGATGCCAACCCAGCTTAATTCAAGGTTCTTTGTGTTGAGGTAACACATGTCCTTGGCATAGAGCTTGAGCTGCTTGCTCAGTTCCTCTCTTTTGACCGGATACAGAACGGCACACTCGGGTTTCGCGGCAAACCAATTCCTATAGAAGAAATCGGGATCGGTGGAAATCTTGTCAACATTGACTGTCGTGCCCCATCCAGTTGCATTGCAGTCGCGACAGGTGACGAGTGGCAACGCTAAGGGGGAATGCTCTGTGAGGTCTGCGGCAGCGATAAGTTTTGGAGCACGCTCAACTGTTGCGAGCATCTTGTTGAGTTCTCGCAGCCAGAATTGCACGCGTACAGTCAAAAACGGAATGATTCTGCCTTTGGCACCGGTGAGTCTTGCCATAGAAACGAGAGCGGCAAGACTGCGGATCAAAAGCACGACTTCCTCGTGCGAAAAGCCTTTTAGAACTTCCAGTTCACGCTTCCATTGATGCGCGAGTTCTTCGACGTGTACGACTTCGTCCTCTGTGCTCATCAGGCGCTGGAAGGCTTCAAGATGCGGCAAAGATTGACCGACCTTGAGCGCGGCTTGCGTCCAGCTTTGTTTATCGTTTTCAGTAATGGATAAAAAACGTCCGAACCAAAGAGAATAGGCTTCTGAAGCAAAGCGTTCAGCTGTGCAGGCTCTTGAAAGAGATTGAAAAGCCTTGAATTGATAGGGCGTGGGCCAGCGGCCCTCAAACCGGCGCGGGCCGAACGTATCGAGGTATTCACCCAGCGAGAGGCGATCTTCTTTGATGATTGATTCTTCGTTTGAGAAGTCGGTTCCGAAGACGTCGCTTGCGTACTGCTGCAAAGCGTTCAGGCCATCACTGCCGCCAAGGGTGGCGGATGTTCCGACGCAGGACAAACTGTCCCCGAGGTTAAGGAAGTCACGCAAACGACGAATCAAACAGGCCAGGTCGGTTCCCTGAGCGCCATCGAAGGTATGCAGTTCGTCGACAATGAGATAGCGCAGACTCTTGGCTGTCGTGGTGCGCCACAATGCTCGATCCTCACGGCGCAACAGCAGAAAGTCGAGCATCTTGTAGTTGGTGAGCAGAATGTCGGGCGGATTCTTTCGCAGCACTTTGCGATCGGTGATGCAGTTTTCACCCTTCATGACACCGGATATTGAGCCCGGCGATCCCGTGTAAAGGCCAACCGTGAGCCTCGGACCACCGGCTTGTACGATGTCTTCGCACATGCTCGCAAAACGCCGAGCCTGATCGGTGGCCAGAGCGTTCATCGGATAGATGACAATGGCTTTGATGCCGGGAATGTTCTTGGCATTCATTTGCAAGACCGCATCAAGCACGGGCAAAAGGAAGCACTCCGTCTTACCGGAACCGGTGCCTGTGGCCACAATTGTTGATTTCGGATTGGGGTAGGCGAGTCTTTCAAACGCCTTTAGCTGATGCGCATACGGAACCCAGTCGTCTGCAATGCCCCACTTGCCGGACAAATGCGGCAATGCCGCTTTCATATCTGCGGGAATTGTGCGGAAGGGGCGTCTAATTTCCAACCACGGTCCCTGAATGAAGTTGCCTTTTTTCTCGATGTAGGAGTCGACAATAGAGACACCATCGGGTTGGAAAGCCGGGGTTGCAATCGGAAACTCACGTTCAATGAAAGAACGAAGACCGGCTTCAATGTCGCGTTCAGTAAGGCTTGGAAGCATGGTATAAACAAATTAAAATCTTTCGATTGCTATAGGCGATGGTAAGTGATTAGATTGTCTAGGTATGAAAAGGTGTTGTCTAGAAGTTTTCGCCGACTTTTTAGGTCATTTAATCTTCCCCATCCTCTAAAATAGGCGTTTAGGAGTTCATCTTTTTCGGCAAATAATAACAAATATAGAATATAACGAGCTGGAATGCGAGAGCTGTCATTTTGAGAAATGTCCGACACTAGGTCGGATATTTCTTTAAATGAGTTGCCTGAAAGTTTATAATTCTCGTAAGCTTTTCCGTTAAATGTAAATTGAAATATTGCATATGCTAATATTAGTTTAATGCCATGATAGTTGTTTGTGTCGCATTGAATGAATTCTGAATATACATGAATGTATTTTGCTAGTTTTTGAACATCTCTGAGGGATAGGTTGTAAAATTCAGTCAGCTCTCTATATAGATGAGAAACAGGGTCGCATCCTTTTTTGGTGTGTCCGTCGTTAAAAAGTGGAAGGTTGAAAATATTTAATCTGTCGAATTCTAGATCTAGGTATTTAACGGAATTAAATTTGTGTTCTTCATAGGATTCTTGAGTATGCGTTGGTAGCTCTATTTGAAATTGAAAAAATTTATCAAGATATTTTTTGGCAATTTGTTTGTCGTTGCAATATCTTTGTTTGATAATTTCAACGAGCTGCCCTGTATTAATGGTGAAAACGATTTTCAGGCAGGGGATATCGAATATATGTTTAATTACTTCTAGAGTATGCAAAGCGTAATCTGGCCTGCAACGATCAAGCTCATCGATAAATAATACAAATGTTTTTCCATTTGATATTTTAAAGATAAGTTCTTTCAGTTCTCGAAAATATGAATCAATTTCGGATCTAATTTTAAAATTATCTTGAGTGCTTTGTTCTTTAAATTCCTGTATTGCTTGATAAATGTCTTTTGAAACTTCTCCTAATGGCGGGCATATGTATTCTAGTGCTTTTTGTCCTGCTCTCGCGATAAGGATCTTGGATATTGTAGAAATTGATTTTGATCGATCTTCTTCATTGGGGAATGTAGAGTACAACTTTGATAAAAGGCTTGTTAAAGGGTCATCGTAGTAATCCTCAGAAAATGCATCAAAATATCCGCCAATGAGTTTGTCGCCATGTTCTTGATTTATGAGATAAACAGTCTTTTGACAGAATTCTGTTTTTCCGGTTCCCCAATCGCCATTAATAGCTAGTGGGAATATTTCATGATTCTCTTTTAATAATCTAATCAATGCGTCGGCAAACGGCTTTCTATTGAATTCATCTCTTAATTCAAATGTAACCATATCATCCATAATAATCAGTTCTTGTTTATTGAATTAAATAAACATGTTGATAAACGGCCAATTTTATTCATGTTTGAATCTTGATTCAAATACTTTCCATGCGCGCCGGTAGTCGGCTTCGCGATCCATCTGGAAGAAAGGTGCCACGTATTTAACAGTTGTCATCTGGGGTTCATCGCTCTTGGAAATATCAGGGCAGGTCTTTTCAACGTAACCTTCTTTCATGTCTTTAACGTCTTCAAACCCGAGGCCTCCGGCATCTACGTCGTAACCGTTTATGCGGTAGGTGACGCTTTCATCGGCGTCTTTCGCGCGTTTCTTGCGAGGTAAACCAACGCTTGGTAGCGCAGAGTTGGTGGTAAACACAATGCGGCCGTTCTGGTCATACCAGGTGTTGGCTTCATAGTCACGCATGACACGAAAGCGCAGCCGGTAAAGCGTCAGAAGATCGTTGAGGTCAAGCCCCATCGCCTGTGCTGTCAGTACGTCCAGTTCCAGAAGAGTCTGACGGCGCATCAAGTCGCTGCGCAGGGCGCAGTTTCTGGACCATTCGGCGGTCAGGTGAGAGAACCACCCTGCGTCCAGTCCGGCAGACTGTTGCGTCCATTGTTCTTTCGTGAATTCTGTTTGAAACTGCGAATCCCAAAGCTGTGAAAAATCTTTTGTTTGGCAATTTAAAGCCAGGACTCGGAGAAAGGCAGATTTCTGTCGCTTTCCGTAATCAAGAAATGGACTTGAGGAAATGTCGCTTGCACGTAAGTGCTTTTTGCCTAATTGTCGATAAAAACCATCAATTGGTAAGGATGCAAAACTAGCAGCGACGGCAAGTAGATTTGTTATGGAACAAAAACAAATGCTGTTAATGTTATCAATATGCCCCACGTTGGGTGGAAGCAATGAACCAGTCAGCGTTCTTTCGCTGTCAGTTCCGACGAATGCTCGATATGCTACACGCCAATGCTGATCAAAAGCCTTGTCATCCCACTTGCACGTCACCTGCCGAATCGCATACGTTGTGTCATCGCACGCCTGTTCGTACTTGGAGCGCGGAATGAAGTCGTCAGGGATCAGCTCGAGATCGATCGGAACCCAGTCCTGATTGTGCTTGCATGGATTGCGCGGTGTTTTAAAGAGCGGATTTCCAACGTTGAGGTGCGGCCCGTTGAGAATGAGTTTCCCGTAGGAATCGGGTGCCTTGGTCTGCAGTTTTGGAAACTCAGCAATCGTGCCGTCTTTACGGGCACCGGTTTCATGCCACATGCTTGAGATGCAGTAGTTGTCTTCGCCCAAATCGCGGATGCGTTTTGTGATATGGGCAAACTTCTGCATGACTTTCAGAAGACTTTCACTGTGAATATCCGGCAAAACAGGCGCCGTGAGGCTGTCGGCAAAGACGCGGCCGATATCTTCCAGTACCTTCTCATCGATCGTAATCAGGCGGTCTTTCTGACCCTTGTGATTCCACTTGCCGTTTTCATCTTTGATGCCTTCAGCAATCGAATCATCCGTTGACTCAAAGGTGTCGTCCACGGTCTTGGGATGGAAGAGATTCATGATGGCTTGAGCGCTGACTGAATCTTTTTTCTCTCCGTATACTGCAACTGCAAATTCTGTCTGGTGATGAACGTCTTCAAATAGTTTCTCTTCGTTGATGAATTTAAACAAATACCGCAACCGGCCATACGAATTTCTTCTCAGCGAGACACCTTTTGTTTCCGTGAAATTGGTGAGCGGGTGCAGAAATCCCTGCACGCCCTGCTTTGCTGTGTTCCGCCAGGTAAGCGGCAAGAACAGCTTAAAGAGATCAATGGCGCTGCCTCTGATTTCCGGGTAATTGACCTTGGCACCTAGGAACTTTTGCAGGCCTGTGGCTTCTTCGTATTCAGAACGCCAAGCTGTGGCAATGTCGGGACGGCGGTCAAAAAGTGTCTGTTCGTTATCATCCTTGACGAGGATTGCCGTCTGGATGCTTGAAGCACTCTGGCTGCGGAAAAGAATGTGCGGAACATAGTCGCCTATCACAGCGCCGGAGTTCCAGCTTGCGACACGCCACGGCGGATTTCCGAATGTCAGGTCAAACCCTACATGATCGGGATCGCTCATAAAGATGTCTGCAAACACGAGCGGCCAATGGAAGAAGCGATAGCGCTGGGCGAGTTCCTCCGAGATGGCGATATGCGGGCACAGAAGTTTAAGTTCGCTCACCTGAAGACGCCCCGAGGTGTCTTCTGCAACGCTTGTAGCAGGTTTTAGCGTCGTAAAAAGATCTACTTGTATGACTTTTTCTTCCTGCGCGGTATCGAGCACTTCACTTGATAGCAACATGCCCATGTCGGCCAGGAATTCGTCAAGAGTTGGGAATTCAGAAGCCTTGTCAATGGGCCAGAACCACAAGGCGCACCAGTAGTCCATGGCCATTTTGAGACGCATGAATTCGCCGCTTTCTTCTCGTCCATCACCATTTTGCAGGCTTTCCGTGAGCTGATTCTTTTGTTGGTATGAAAGCGTTAGTTCTTTGGCTTTTGTTTGGCGGCCAAAGATAGCGTACGGATCTGTGGTTTGAGCGCGAAGCGTTGCTAATTTCTTTGCCCAGGACTGCCAAAGTTTTTCCGCTTTTTGCGAAAGTTCGACCATCAGAGCAGCATCAACGTCCGTGATTTTTCTGAAAAAGGCCTTACGGCGCTTATTGAGCGTATTAATTTCATTTGAAAAAAGCGCCTTGACGTCTTTGTCCTTGTAGTCAGCCATGAGCTTGTTAGGGACAAGGAACTGCCAGATCTGATTGTCTTTGAGTGCTTGGCAGCCAATATCCGAGGGCTCAATGTCAGTGGCATTACCGGTGTAAAGCTGTTCAGGCGTGTAGATCGTGCGGCGGCAGCCGACAAGCGAGTTGCCGGCATGCAACTGTAAACCAAACCACGGAACGAATTTGTCGTCGGAAAGAGCGTTGAGCCACAACGAAACTTCAGCAAGTTCCACCGCAACCGGGTTCAAGTCAACGCCGTAGACGCAGTTGTCGGCCAAGTACATCTTGACGCGCTGCAATTCTTTTCCGTAGTCCTCAAGGGAGAGCCGTCCGCCTTGTGCTTTTTGTGCGTATTCCATGTAGCGCACGGAGAGCTGATTGATGGCTTCGTTTAAGAACGCCGCGGACCCCATGGCCGGTTCGCAGATACGAAGCGAAAGAATTTTGTCTGCTTTTTCCTGATCGGTTGCGAGCTTGTCGACAACAGTTTCAAAGTACTCTTTCAGCGCGTACTTCACCACACACTGCGTGAGAATTTCCGGTGTGTAGTAGGACGCGGATTTTTCGCGATCTCGTCCAGTCAAGCGGTAAATGAAGGTTCCCTTCGGGTACCGCTTGAGCGTTTTTTCTCCATCGCTGTTTTTCTCGTAGACTTTTTCGTCGTCGTTGTAATCGGCTAATTCTGCCGCTGTAACAAAGTAGCCGGTGTCAAACTCATCGGCGTCGCTTTTTGCCGGACGAACCTCAAAGAGGTCGGTCTTTGCAAAAAAGCCGCGATAAGAAAGCAAGGCTTCGTAGACGGCTCCCAGCTGGTTAATGCCCAAATGCGCATATGAAATTCGACCGGTACGACTGCGCTTGCGGCCTTTACCCTCGGAACCTCGAGAAAGGCTCATGAGGCGAACGACTTGCTGCAGCGTCTTGTTAGTAAAGACAACGTTATTGAGGTTGGGAGTGCGAGTTGAATCGAAGAGCGCTCCGCGCAACGGGAAGATGGTAAAGCCCGCTGCTCCGAAGTTGCCGAGAGAACCGGTGGTCTCAGCATAGCCCGTGCCTTTTTCAAAGAAACGAAAGAGTTTGGTGATTGAATCGTGGATGTAGCGACCATTGAGATCTTCATCCGTCATCAATGGAATCCTTTCCAGATCACGCAGAGATTCAAACGAGTAGGCCGAGGCATAAGCCGGATTGTCGACAGGGGCGTAGTTGAGCTCTTTGCGCGATTCCACAAAAAGCAAAAAGAGGATGCGGTACATGTAGCGCAGGCATTCGCGCGTCAAAATGTCTGCGAGATCCTTCTGAGCCACGCCTTTTTCAATGAGCTGAACCGAAGCTTCGTTGCCTAAAAGTTCAATAGCTTCACGCAGGGATCGCTTCAAGTCTTCAGAAACGCCGTAGGCTTGCTTGTGAGCGCTTTCATCAATGGTATCCAAAAGCACGCGGCCGTTATCGCCCACCATGGATTCTGCGCAAAGCAGTGCGGCGCAGCCATTGAGAACATCCTGCGTTCTGCGTGTCGCAATTTCCTTCCAATCAAAGCGCAGGCAGCTATTTTTGTTCCACTTGGTACGGTCAATCAGGATCCAGGACGTGGCAGCAACCAGAATTACCCAACGAGGCGGGTTCGCGCAGCCAAAAACGTCCTTGCGAAGGAAATGTAGCCAGTTCTGGCTATCCAGATCATTTTCTGCTGCTGTCGTAAGTTTGGGTAAAGAAGAAAATTGATCACGGGATACCTTCCACTGCAGCGGATCCGTGTCTTCCGAATTGATTTGACCAAGAGAAGACGCTTCCAAAACCCAAAGCACAGGATCCGTGATGTTGCCCTCGGCATACAGAGAACCAACCAAGGCAACGGGCGTCTTGTCGTCTCCGTTAGGAAAGGCCGGATCCAGTATGAGGGTGCCGTCGGAGTACTTAAATGTCGGCAAGCCGAATATGCTGAGTAGTTTGTTGTTGATCTCGCGTTCGGCTTGCAGTCGGGAGAGGTCACTTGTGCGAGAAAGGTCATCAAGAGCGATGGCAAGATCGCGACAAGCCAGACGCAGAGCAGAGGCTGGTGACCGCTTGAAAGTAGTTAATTCTCGGGACTGAGCTTCTTCCTTGGCTTTTGCTTCATCGTCGTTCCACTTCTTAAGCCGCTCGTTGAGCGCACTCATCAAGCCTTCTGAGAAGAAGTAAGCGCTGTAGAACTCATTTTCGTTTTGAATTCCGGTCCATTCCATTGTGCTTTTCCCCAATAGTGTTCGGTTCTTGATGAGCGACTAAAAGAGCATTCCCGTCATGCCGCTTTGGATTGTTTGCTTGTGCTCGGTTCCAGATTGCACGTTTGCGACACCGTCAGTAACCTTGCCGCAGAATACGGCAACCACCTGAATGAAGGGCTCTTTGCCTAATTCATAGACTTCACGCACGTAGTCTTGAGCGTTTTTAAACGTCGCGTTGATGAAATCAATCTGACGCTTTTGGTTGAGCTGGGTTCGCGTGAGGCTCTTTTCGTCGAGATCCAAGGGGAGCTCTTCAAATAAGCCGAGCTGTTTACCGCGAAGCTCTTCAAGCTCAGCCAATTGGCGATCCAATTTGGGCTTGGTCTGCTCCTCATAACTGCGTTTTTTATCGTCAACATGGCTACGGGCCGCCTGAACGCAGATCGGGAGGAGTTTTGTGAGTTCTTCCACAGGAACAACTTCACCGGAATTGATGAGCGGCCGGGCGAAGTTAATTTTGGACATCAACTCACGACGCGAGACGACTTCTGCTGAGCCCTTGTCGACTTTTACCGCCACCCAATCGTGCACAGGGGTATAGCCGCGCCGATTCGGGTAACCGGCTTGCATAAGAACCCATACTTCATCGGTTCCCAGACGGTCAAGCAGACACAAAACCGGGGCTGAGTGCCGCCCAAAAGAACCGATAGCCCAATCTTCCATCCATTGAACAACGGGGTGCAGCTCCCAGAGAAGCTGCAGCTGCGGCCAGGTTGAATTGGGGTTAAGCGACGCATTGCGGATCGATTCCTGCACGCGGTCGTTGTCGTCGGTGAGCTGAAAGTAGCCGTTATCCGGTAGAACTTCTTTCGGCAAATAGGAAAGACGAACCTCAAGATCTGGTGGAGGTGCGAGCTTGATGAGATGTTCAGAGGCAATAGCATGGTTTGTCGTATCGATTCTGCCTTTGCCTTCGGGCAGAGTTTTTCGATATTCAATTGCGCTCGAAACGAAGTCGTAGTCGGACGCGAAAATCAAATTGCGTTCAACGACTTTCTCATTGGTGCCTGTTGCGCCGGACACGCTACCGGCTGCCTCTTCAACATCCGCAAATCCTAGCCCTGCAAGAGGATCGTCAAAGTTAAATTCCTCCAGCGGTTCTTCGTTCTGAACCTTCGCGACCGTGCGTTGTTCCTGTTCTTCCTTCGTGCCGCAGAATTCTCGCGGATCATCAATATTTTTCTGCGCGTTGTTGTCTTTCTCGATCAGAAGCTCAATGATGTGCGCGTCGCCAAACGATTTGAGCGATTGGTTTTGCGGCAGTGTTTGCAGATAGCGAATAAGCGGTTGCTTTGTCTGTCCGTAACGATCGACGCGGCCATTGCGCTGTTGAAACGTCATCAGCGACCAGGGGATGTCGAAGTGAATCAAACGGTGGCAGAGGCGATGCAGATTTAGACCTTCACTGGCAACGTCGGTTGCGAGCATCAGACGCACGGGAGAATCGGCCTTATTAAAGCGCTCGATAGCGTCCATGAGATCCTTGTCGCTGTCGTCACCTTTAAGAACGATGACCTCTTTTTCCTTGAGGGTAAGTGCAGCCGGCAGATGTGCTTCCAGGAAAGAAAGCGTTTGACGGCTTTCGGTGAAGATAACCAGACGATCCTCGGTATCTTTTTTGTTCCAGCCGAAATTCGATCCATCAGTTCCGTTAAGCAGATTGACGAGACGTTGGAATTTGCTGAAATCCTCAACCTTGATCGTTTGAAGTTTGGACTGGAAGTCTTCTAGAGTCGCAATGTCGTTGGCAAGCGTCTTGCTGGGTGCCTTGTCGTTTTGAGCACGCAGCTTTTTGAGTCGGTTTTCGACTGTAGATATACAAGCCTGCGGACTTGAGAAAAGCGCTTTGGTAAGGGTTGTCTTGAAGAGTTCGGTACCGGGCTTGTGCTTCTCGTCGATTTTCTCGAACTTCATTTCATGCAATGCCTGGTAGACAGTTTCCTCGGCATTGCTTGCTGTGATCTCGATGGTATCAATGTCACGAATTTGGAAAGCAGACGCAACCTGATCCTTGATGTCGGCCTTAAAGCGACGGATCACGAGACCTTTGTCTTTAAAGTCATCTACCGTGTAGTGGCTCTTGTCGGGCAGCACGGTGGGATCGAGCATGTTGATGAGGCTTGCAAAGCTCTCGGGTTTGCCGTCGTGCGGCGTAGCTGAAAGCATGATGAGCGTGTCAGATCGCGTTGAGAGGAGCTTTGCAAGGCGTGCTCGTTGACTGCCGGTACCGCGGTCGGCGACATTGTGGGCTTCATCAATAAGAATGATGTCCCAGTATGCTGACTTGAGGTAGTCACGATACTGTACATCCTGCTTTAGGGTATCGATCGAAATGATGGCCTTGTCAACGTAGAGGAACGGGTTATGGCTCGCAGGGATACTCTGCTGCAAGCGGGAGATACCATCGCTATCGAGACGCGTTAGCGGAATCGAGAATCGATTCCAGAATTCCTTCTGGAACTGCTCGAGCATGGCTTTGACCGTCAGTACTAAAATGCGTCGACCGCGGCCGCGCTCGATGAGTTCTGAGACCAGAATGCCGGCTTCAAGAGTTTTACCAATACCAACAGCATCAGCAATCAGAATGCGCGGACGCGTGGCACTGAGAGCCTGAATGGTGGGTTCAAGCTGATAGTCCAAGACATCCATAGCTGCGTATTGTGCTATGTGCACTTTGGCATCGGTTGCTGGGGTTTTTCTTAAAAGAGACTCAATGAAGAGCTTGGATTTGACATAGGCTCGAGAGTCATCTTGTACCAATCGCGTTTTTTCCGGACGCAATATCGTAATCTCGTCTTCAAAACCTTCCAGAAAGCGAGCTTCTTTGCCACGAACCAAATTTGAGATGCCTATGCAAGTAAGTTCGTAAGGACGATCTTTCGGCGCATGGGATGCCAATTCAACGCGTTTTATGAGCCATTCGGCATCGCGAATTAAGACACGCATGCCAGGTGCGTATTTGGCGGATGAAGGCGAAGAAAGAACTGTAGTCATGCTTGAAACTGGATAAAAGAAAAAGGTTCAGCGTTGCGAAGTTTTGTGTTTAGCGATGTAGTTGTAGAGCGTGCTTTTACTAATGCCGACTGATTTAGCGGCTTTTACAACAGAAGTACCGTTTTCACACAAAGTAAGTGCTTCTTTGAGTCTGTCCTTGTTGATAGGGGATCGTCCTTTGTAGAGGCCGCGAGCCTTGGCTTTCGCGATGCCTTCTTTTCTGCTCTCTTTGATAAGACTTTGTTCAAATTGGGCGACCGCTCGTAATATCTCCTTGGGCAGATTGGCTAGCGGGGAGGAGCCCGTATCAGGCGAAAAAACTAACTTCTCCTGGACAAGAATAAGAGTAGCTTTGGCAGCGTTGAATTGTTCAATGAGTTCGAGCAGGTGTTTAACATTTAGAGCCAGCCGATCCATTGAATGGACATAGACGATGTCACCACGTTGAAGAAGGGAGAGGAGGTGCTCTAGTTCGGGGCGAGAAGAATCTTTGCCGGTAACTCGATCTATGAAAATGTGATCAAGTTTGATGTTTGCGAGTTGTTGGTCAGTCTCATGAACGTTAGGACTAACGCGTATGTACCCAAATTTAGCCATAGCTCAAAGAAGCTCAGATGAGAGACTGAATTTTGCCGAAGATTCCAATTAAGATCAATAACATCTATTTCAAATGGAAAAAATAAGATGTAGAAGCGAGAGCCTCTGAGGTAGCTGAAACAGCGCAAGAATTGTCCAGCAAATACCGTTTCGTCGTGTAAGTATGAGGTACTACGCGAAATAGAAAACTGGGAGACTAAAAGAATCACTGTGCTGTCTTGACTGCAGAAAGTAGCCACTAGGCTGATCTGGATAGGGAGGAAGAAGAGGCTGACGAGCTACCGTTTGAACACTTTGCTAGATGGTAACTCAGGACTGTACCGTGAAGAGCATGAGGCACGGAGTTACCACTGAAAATCCCAACTGATGAACCTTTTCATTTAGAGAGAGGCTGGGTAAAAGGGAAGGGAAAAAGAACAAAACCATTTGCAAGCAGTTTTGAAGAGGATGATACGCCTCCTTTAAGTGTAGTTTATTCTTAATACGTGGTGATTGTGATGAAAATGTGCCTCTATTCTTAAGGGTGGAACTCTAGAAAAATGCATCGTAATGCACTATTGTTTCAGACTGTTTGAAAGGTTACACCAAGGAATGCGTGTAGGCCGAGTATGGTGTGAAGGCAGTGGTTAAGTTGTTTCTTTAAATTTTAAAATAAAAACTAATGATGTAATTTTTTTTGTGAGAAAGAGATTGATAAAGGAGATGGATATGGAAAATGCGAAAAATTCAGCAGGAATTGCTAAGGTCGTTAGCCTTAAAGAGCTGCTAGAAATGAATTTGCATATTCCAAGCTACCAAAGACCATATAAATGGACAACAAGAAGTGTGAATCTATTGATTAACGATTTGAAGGAGATTGGGGAGGATGACAGTTGTAAAGAATATAGGCTAGGAACAATTATCGTTGCTGCTAATGAAGATAAGTTAGATATAGTTGATGGCCAACAGCGAGTTGTCACATTAATTTTGTTGTTGAAGGCGCTACGTAGGATTGGAGAGCATATAAATTTTAAAATCCCTCAAGATCTGGAGAAAGAAGATTACTTGAGGAACGGTGTAACAAAAGGATCTATTATAAGGAATTATAATTGGATACGTTGCCGATTCCGTAGAATGGGACCTTCTTTAATCAAGTCAATCTTGACTTCAATTGACAAATTGTCATTTGTATTTGTTCGCGTCGATAAGGTGACAGAGGCGTTTCAAATATTTGATTCTCAAAACTATCGAGGGAAAAAATTGAATCCGCATGATTTGCTCAAAGCATTCCACTTGAGATGTATGAGTGAAGATTTGAAGGCGGGTAATCTATTGAACAGCGAAGAGAGAAAAAAGAATGCAGTAGAAATTTGGGAGAACCGGGATCAAGAAAAGATACATAAGTTGTTTAATGAATATCTGCATCGGATATATAGGTGGAAGCTAAAGCTCCCGGCAGGTGATTTTACAGAATATAATATAGATGAATTTAAGGGTGTAGAAAGAAGCTTGAAATTTTCATATAGGGAAAGAGCGGAAATGGCGGGGGAGCATTTCCAAATTGGTCAATCATTTATTTCTGGAGAAGATTTTTTTAGCTATGTAGCATGGTACGAAGATTTAAGATCTCAGTTAAGTGTTTATTTAAGAGAAGAGGTTAAATGTAAATTTGAAGAGGGCTTGAAAGGCGAGGGAAAGTTTAAACTCGAAGAGGCAGAAAGATGGATTGGCTTTAGGCATGCCTGGAACTTGTTTGAATGCGTTTGTTTATGTTTTGTTGATAAATTTGGATTGGAATTTTTTATAAAAAATAATGAATATTTAGTTTATTTATTAACCTGGGCGATGCTTATTAGGACAAATATGCAGAGAGTGAGTTTTGCTAGCATCAATAACTATGCTCTAGGTAAACTTGAAGATCGGGAACTAAATTTGCCAGTAGTGAATATGTTTGCAGTGATAGAACAGGCTAGGATGCCGTATGAGATTTTGGAAATAACCTTACCTATAAATGATATAAACGTTAAGGGCCTAAACGAAATGTGGCAAAAATTAAGGGGGATTTTGCTTAATTTGAACTAATGTAATAATTTGCTGAGTAAACCAAATCAATGAAAGGGGAGAGCTAATGAACAAGGTCGATGAGTTACCCATAGGCTGGAGAACGGACGAACTTTTTAGTGAAAATTGTGAATATATTGTCCCTATGTACCAACGTGATTTTGCCTGGGGTGAAGAAGAAATAAAGACTCTGCTAACAGATATAGAATTATTTAATGCGCCTAAATATTATTTAGGCTCGCTTGTGGTTAGCAAGACTTCAAACGAAAACGGCAAAGATTGTTTTGAGGTTATTGATGGACAGCAACGATTGACGGCGCTGTTCATGATGCTTAGTATTGTTGATAGTTTCAATAAAAAGAATAGTGGAAAATCTGATTTTAATTTAAGGGTGGATGCGCCGATTCGCTATGAGTGTCGAGCTAGAACTGAAAGATTTTTTAAGAAGATCAAGGGAATTCCTTTTGTGAAGTTTATTAAAGAGGGTTGGGATCAAGAGAATAAAGCTGGCGGAATAGGGGTTGGAGCAATTGAAAGGGCATTTAATGAAATTAAGAAATATTTTAAAATAAATCCGAAATCAGAACAGATATCTCAGGAGTGCATAGACAAAATAAAATCGTTTAATGAGAGGCTGCGAAAGGTCAGAATACTTCGGGTTGAGGTTCCGAAAGGAACTAATCTTAATCAGTATTATGAGAGAATGAATACTCGATCTGAACAATTGGAGCAGACCGATATATTAAAGTCTAAGTTAATGGGGCAAATTGAGGCTAAGCAGGGTAGGGAGTTTTTCTCCAAAATTTGGAATGCTTGCGCAGATATGGATCATTATGTCCAAATGGGTTTTATTAAAGAGACTCGCGAACGCATATTCGGTCAAGAATGGGATAAATTGAATGTAGAGGAACTAGAAAATGAGTTGAATAACCTTTCGGGTGAAGGTAAAAGCGAAAACAACAGCGACATAGAATCCATTGATGAGATTATCTCGAAAGAAATGAAAAATACTGTTGACCCAAAAGTGAATGCTGTTGTTGATGATTCGAGATTTGACAGTATTATCAGTTTTCCTGTATTTTTAATTCATGCTTATAAAGTTTACGTTAAACATCATGTAAAGTACTCGAATGAGACTGTATCCGAGATGAATCCGAAAGATCTTGATGAAGCGAAATTGGTTGATATTTTTAAGTTGTCAACGTGGAACGAAGATTCTTCAAAAGGATTCATAAAAACACTTCTCTGCTTGCGGTTTTTGTTTGATAAATTCTTTATAAAGCGTGATTTTTCAGATAGACCATCAAAAATATCAGACGAAGGCAGATGGTCTTTATTGTCTCTGCATTCCATTGATGATGGAAAGCAACAGAGCTATGTAAATACACGTGATGGAGAAGATAAGAACTCGGATGATGATGCTAAGAACAAGCGATGCTTAATGATCCAAGCTTGTCTTAGAGTGTCTTATACCGCTCCTAGATCAATGCATTGGATAACCTGTTTATTAGATGAGATCTATACAAGATATTTGAATGCCGGCTACAATCTTTCGTCAATATTGATTGATAATGTTGCAAAGTGCTGTGAGAGAATAGCGGCAAAAGCTGTTAAAAACGATTTTCTTGATTGCCAGTTCAAAAAACCAGATGGTTCTTTTTCCCGGTACTGCATGGGCGTTTGGACTCCTCATCTTGTCTTCCATTTTTTGGATTATTTGCTGTGGAGTCACCCCCAATCAGAGTTGAAAGATACTGAATTTGATTTCAAATTCAGAAACTCTGTTGAACATTGGCATCCACAGAATCTTGATATACATTTCGTAGGAAAGTGGAATGAGAAGGAACTTGAGGATGGTTTGGATGGTTTTGGGAATTTGGGGATTGTTACGACTTCAGCAAATTCGAGATTGTCAAATCTTGCACCTTCAACAAAGGCGACCGACCGCAAAGACATTATAGAGCAAGGAAGTCTTAAACTGCGGTTGATGAGAGATATAACTATGAAAAATGGATGGACTTATCAGGAGAGTAAAAAGCATCAAGATAAAATGATAAGACTTTTGAGTGAGTCTTGTGAAAAGATATTATCTGTATCCGATCACTGATTCTGTTCTGTAAATTTGCATTGCAATATAACGAGTTTATACATTTGCATTATATAGATATGAAATTGAATCTGTTACAATTGATAAAAGAATGAGTGACACTTAAATTCGAGATCTATAAAGTCTTTTTATTACCGTAAAATGGTAACTGTCAACTGCTCTTTTTACCTTAACGAAGTGTTAACTTCACCTGGACGCCCTTCCTTTTGTATCAAGGAACCGAATGGGTGAAGTACAACACCGAACTGGGACCTGCAAGCTTTGCCGAGGACATTTGCGCGCTGGCCAAGTGTGTGAGATTTTGAATGTCCCGAATGCTTGAGAGGCATCGTGCGGATGCTCAAGACTTCTCATGAAGGACGCCGTGATCACTTTCCCGGTGAAGGGCGCTGTTGCATTCTCGTTTGCCGGCGTCCTCTCCGAGCTTTATCTCTTCGCCTAGGTTGACGGCAAGCCCATCGCCGCGTTTGACACGGTGAAGTTCACGAAATAACGTTGTTCACAGCGGGGGCTGTATGCTCGCGTGAATCGTCTCCGGATTCGACAACGTCAGTTAAAGCGAACCTGACGGTCTTTGCGGCTGTCGGGTTCAGTCTTGGTTTCATTCCGTCCATGTGGTTCACCAGGGCCTGATCGTCAATTTGCGGCCGCTTCCGACAGTGACTCTCCATCGAGTCGCCTGACCGCAATAGAAACCCCGCCGGCTTCGAAAATTGCGGACGGTGGGGCTTCAGACACCCGTGCTGTTCCGGCGCCGACTATCCGTCTCGTCAGCAACCTGCAGCCGCTCGGGTCATGGAGAAAGTCTAGCTCAGCTGAATTCGATGTTACATCGCTCGGATCGCCTGAATATAGCTATCAGCGGCAACCAGCTATCAGATATCGTCCTTCGAAATGTACCGATCCTCGAAGCCTGTAGATTGTTCGCTTTCGAGGTGCATTGTCGCGATTGACTTCGGCGCTTCCTCGGCACAAAGCCCGTAAGCAACGAGAAGACGATCGTAATCTTCTCTACGGATCGGAGTCGTCATCGTTTCTTGAAGGTCCGAGATGGCATCTGACTCAATGATCCTTTCGGGACGCAGCCACGAAATATTCTTATGTTTGTAGAGGAAGGCATCCCGATAAAACTTTGGAACTGGGACGTGGGCGCGGAATTTCGAATCTCGATAAAAAAGCCCGGATTACAGGGCCTGCGCCCTTAATCTGAATTGATAAGGGGATCGCATCCCCAGCTGTGAATGGGGCCGAGTTCCATTGTAATAGGATATCC
>OGGO01000115.1_pt1 | contig 92731 bp, 98 predicted proteins | sample 1571231 | NCBI WGS metagenome assembly OGGO01 (sample SAMEA2582036, study PRJEB24529) | metagenome | biome: Human gut stool | place: China | collected 2011 | reverse complement strand
CTGTATAAGCCTCCGCAGTGCTGTCGTATGGCGCAAGTTGCCCAGTGATGTTGGGTAAGCCAGCTTCGACGTACTGACCGACTTTAGACGCATCAGTTGTACCCTCAATAAATCTCTCGTCGCCATTTGGCAAAGTGAATGTCGAGCTTCCGTTGCCATCTCCGTACTTCGTTCCAATCACGGAGAAAAGATTGGCATAAGTACTACGGCTAACATCTGAACCGTTACAGATCAGAAATCCGCTAGGTGCACTTGTGCCTGCGTACCAAATGACAGAACCGGTTGGCAAGGAAGAGGACGCGTCCATGGCCTGTTTGACACGCAACGGCGTCATCATTTTGCTGTTGTTCGTTCCGGCTTTCGCTTCATCTTCGGAAGCTACGCTGTACGTAGTATTTGTGTCAACATCTCCGATCAGCTGGTAGTAGCTTCCGTCGTAGACAAAAAGATAAGTGCGGTTGGCAGCCAGATAACCGGCTGAGATATTTGCATTGCGGTACCGGATGTTTTTCCCACCTGTATTTGATACGTTGAGCGTCGCATTGCTTGCCGTATTTGTGACCGTGAATCGGACGATAACCATTGCGCCCGTGGCAAGTTTGAAGTTCGACACGCTTACAGTCTTGGCCGCTGTACCTGCGGCCGTGGAGCAAGATGCGTACCAAACTAGGTTTGCTGATCCGTCGAAATTCACACCGCCTATCGTACGCGCCGTTTTTAACTTTGTTGCCGTATCGGCATTTGCCGCGCTGGAAATTTTTTGATCCGAGCGCTGCAAGGGATAACCGCCAGCCTTAGATCCGTCATGTACGACCAACGTATCCTTGTCGGTATCGACCGTTACTTCGCCGACTTTGCCCGTGAAGTCCGCATGAGCACTCGTTGTTCCGCGCCGGAGCTGTAATATTTTTGACATTGTTAAATCGTTCCCAAATCAATAGTGTCTTCGAGCTGGTTGACACCAACGGTCTTGTTTGCAATCGTCGTTGCTATGGAGGCATTGCCGGAAAGGTCTGTAGACACCGAACCGGTGATATCGCCTGTGAGTGAAATCGTCCGCTTGGCTTGAAGTTTTGTAGCCGTTCCCGCATTGCCGCTCACAGAAGTCGGAGCAGCAGGAAGCTTGATTGCGAAATGAGAAATAGCTGTCACACGCCCCTTGGCGTCTACGGTCACGCGCGGAACATTGACGCTTCCGCCGAAAGCAAGAGTGGCGGCTGCAGTCGGGCCGTAACTTCCGGCTGTAGCGCCTGACGGCGAGAGAGTGAACGCGCCTGATGCGTCTCCCGAACCATTGAAGGAGACCGACCAAGAGCCGTCGCCGGTCGCTTTTATAGTCCGAGCCGTCTGAAGCTTCGAAGCCGAAGCTGCGTTCTCCGCCTTTCCCAGCGCACCGATATTCGTTCTTGCCTGAGTTTGTTGCGTGCTGGTAAGCGTCTGAACGTCATAGCGCACGACAGGAATGTCGCCGGATGCAATATCAGAAGCTGTTTGAGCGGCTTCTTCTGCGGCTTCCTGTGCGGCCTCAGCCGCTGCCTGTGCCGCTTGAGCCGCACTTTTTGCGGATTCGGCTCCGGTCTTTGCTGTCTGAGCCTGACTCTTTGCGGTTTCAGCAGCGGTCTTGGCAGTTACTGCCGCTGTTTGTGCGGCTTCTGCGCCTTCTTTTGCTGTCTGAGCACTTGATGCGCTGTTGGCTGCCGCTGTTGCGCTATCTGCAGCATCAGAAGCACTGTCGGCTGCGTCCCCGGCTGAACTCTGAGCTGCCGTTTCAGATGACTTGGCATTATTTTCCGAAGTCTTGGCTTTCGTTTCGGAGGTTTTCGCATTGGTCTCCGATGTTTTAGCAGCGCTGGCAGAAGACGCCGCAGCAGAAGCGCTCGATGCCGCGGCTTGAGCCTGCTGTGTCGCAGTCGTGGCTTGCTGCGAAGCCGTGTCCGCACTGTCGGAAGCGTTTTCCTCTGCTTGCTTTGCAAAGTTTGCGTAGTATTTGGCCGAGTACTCGGAAGCGTCTACCGTGCCGCTGGTTTTGTTCGCCCAATCCTTAGCTAAGTTCTCGCTTGCTTTGGCATTGGTTTCGGAAGTCTTGGCGGCTGTCTCAGAAGATTTTGCGTTGGTTTCCGAAGTCTTGGCTGCGGAAGCTGAATTCGCCGCGTTTTGTGCCGCGGTCTCCGAGTCCGCCAGATAACCTCGGAAGGTCTCAAGATACCCGGGAAGTTGATCAATGTGCGATGCCACAGACTGAACGTCGGAAATGTTTTCCGCCACAGTCGTAATCACATCTATGCCCAGCGCAACGGTGTGAATGTAGCCGTCCACAACCTCGGTAATTTGGTCCGGCTCGTCGGTGATTGAACCCAAATCCAAAGATTCGGCATTGAGACCCTGCAAATCCTGACCGACAATGTGGACCTCGTCCATGTGCTGATCAACATTGACAACGCTGTCAATGTTCTCGCCTACGGCGATGACCTCTTTACTATTTTGAAGGAAAGGATCAATAAGTTCGGCAACCTCAGATATCTTGTTCAGATTCTCGGCAGCCGTTTCAGCGTTGAGCCTGGCAGATTCTTCCGCCCGGGTAGCCGTTTCAGCTGACTCCTTGGCAATCTCCGCCGCGTCTTTTGCTTCATCAGCAGCTTCTTCGGCAATTTTTGCACCTTCCAGAGCAGCATTTTTTGCATCCTGCGTGATCTGCTGAAATTTCTCAATGACATCAGCGCCGAGAGTATCTTCCGTCACAATGCCGTTTTGCAGGGAGCCGTCATCTTTTTGAATTTTGGCAAGATTGTCACGGATGCCGTTGATAGCAACCGCAGCATCGTCCAGCTCTCCATTGAGGGGCTGTCCGGAAAACTCTTCGTCAAGCGTGAAGTCATGCTTTCGATCGTATCGCTGCGGCTGAGCCATCTTGCTTCTCCCGTTTACTTGGCGGCGGCTTTCTTGACAGCGGCAGCAACTGCTCGTTCATAGTCGGCGCCAAAGACGCTGCGCATTGTTTCCTGCCCATGCTTTGCCGCAAGGCGCATAGCTTCCGTTTCTTCGTCGCGTTCAACCGTGACGGGCTCTGTATTCTTCTTCAACACCACATGGTCCATACCAAAGAGTTCGGCAAGAACCTTGGCCTCGTAGTCGGGGACCTGCACAACAATCGATGTGTAGGCGTCACGAGTGACTTCGTAGGAATTCGCTTTGACCAGCATGTCTTTTCCTTGAGGGTAAAAAAAGGGACAGGCTCGCAAAGGGGCACCCCGAGCGAGCCGTATTCATGTCAAAAATGGTTAGGGATCAGTGCCATCATCGCCACTCAGACCTTGACCGCCTGCGCCCCCGGTGCTTGCCTTGAGTGCGAGCACGGCATTGGCGTTCGGACGATTGATCGAAACAGCGCAGCGCATGTTGATCATTTCGTACAAACACAAGGTGTCGTGCGGACGGACGGGCGTGATGATGTCGTAGCCGTTGTCGCGCCACTTGATCGTCTTGGAGTTGATGAAGTAACAGCGGGTGGCCCATTTAACGCTCGGCGTGTCGGCCGTGTCCAGATCGTCAAAGGTCGGGTCCCAGAGGATTTCCTTGCCCTTGAAGAAGAGCCCGGTACGGTTTCCTTCACCGATGGCACCATCAGCGCGAGCCACGTTGCCGGCATTGACGTTGTAGGTCAGCATCGGCTGCAGACAGTTGCGGTAAGCATCGATGAAGTCGGAGCCGGCGAAGATGTAATCGGGCGTGCCTCCATGGCGATAGCACTCGCGCCAAGCCTTTTCCATCTGGTTGAGCATGGTGGCAGTTTCAATGGCCGTATCGGCGTAGTTGCGCCAGTAGGTAGCCGTCGAACGATCCAGGCCGCCAAGCTTGCCGGTTGTGGGATTAAGCGGAATCAAGGCGTCAAGACCCACCACGGCATCTGTACTCTGAGTGCCGTCGCGATGCACGTGCAAGTCCAGGCTCTTCATGAAGCCTTCGCGCAGAGCCAGCAGATTCTCGTCGAGCAGATTCGTGAGCTGAACCTTTTCGTTTTGCTCAAGGCGGAATGCGCCATGACCGCCTTCACGCACATCAATGCCGTTGGAAAACAGCGTGTCGTACGGGATATAGAGCGCATCCACAGCTCGACGCCACGGGAACATTGCCTGTTCAAGCGTATCTCGCTTGTTGAACACGACCTTGGATTCGCCGTAGGCCCACGCAAAGTTCGAACCGTAGTCTTTGCGCAGCTGTTCAACGATGTTTTGCTTGGCGCCGCCGAAAGGCTTCTTACCCTTCAGAAGCATTTGGAGGAAGGGACGTTCTTGCGCAATCTGATCCACGGGCGTGTTGCGCAGGTAATCATCCAGAGAAGATTTCGCCAGTTTGGCGAGGTCGTCAGTCGAAATCGGCATAGTCGTAAATCCGAAAGTGTTTTGAATCAATCGAATCCACACTCCGAAGACGCCGATTTCGGATTGGTTTCCATCAGTTCAGAGTTGCCGACGCGACCCGGCTACTGCGATTGATCTCTTCCTGATGAGGCGCTACGGGACGCGACCCCCGCAGACTGCGGTTTTTGTGTGGTGGCACCCGTGTTTTCGGGTGACACCACAATTAAATCGTTTGTCAAGTCAGATTTTTAAGATTTCGCAGGCTAGAGACCAAGCTCACGCATGCGCTCTTCAATCGAGGCAACCGAACCGCCGTTTGCGTGCGAGACTCGGACTCCAGCGGTGCGTGCCCGACTCTGCGTAATCGGCGCGGGAGAAGGTGTTGTAGAGGCGTGCTGCGGTGCTGCATTGTCATACATCCACATCAGCGCTTGGCTCCACGTTTCCGGCTTGTGCGTAGCCACAAACTGCTCAACGGCTCCGGGGCGGCTGAAGTACTTCTTGAGAATTTCGATTCGAGCGTCAAAATCGGCTTCTTTGCTGCGGGCCGCAAAGGTCTGCTGCACCTGCTGCCCGAACTGCTGAATGCGATTGACTTCATGTTGCTGCGCCTTTTGTGCGGCGTAACGCTGCTTTTCGGCCTCTTGAACTTGACGAGCGTGGATGACCTGCAGCGCATCTTCACGAGTCATGCCCATGCTCTTGACCTTACTGGCAAGATCCGGATGCTGAGCAATCAAATCCACGCCCGGCGCCTCGCGTCCCAGTGCTTGGTACATACGCGTACGCACGGCTTCGAATTCTTTGAGGCCCTTGTCGATTTCTGCCGGATCCGTGGAACTTACCAGGCGACTGATTTCCATCAGGTTGGCAAAGCTTTCGCGATCCAGGCCGGAGGCGCTGATCGTGCGCTGCATGGCCTGCAGCGACTCGCTGTTTTGTTTGCCGTCGGCCAGAAGCTTGCGCAGCCGCTCGCGGCCTCGATCGCTTTTGATTCCGACAAGGAGCTCTTCATCGCTCGGTTCTTTCTCCGGCTCCTTCTTGTCTGCAGGTTCGCCTTGCGTTTCTCCGTCTTTGGCCTCGGATTCCTTGCCTGCCCCGGACGCAGTCTCGTCCTTCGACGGCTCCTGCGTCTCCTGCTTAGGCTCTTCCGGTCCAATGCCCAGATCGTCAATAGCCTTGGCAACGGAAGGGTGCTGTTCATCGTTTTGCGATTCAAGCGCCGACTCTTGCTCCACTGTGGCCTGTTGCTGATTTTCCGCAACCTGCGCATCGTTCGTTTCCTGCTGTTCGTTTTGTTCGGTCTTAACTTCTGTATCGGGCATAGTGTTTCCTTACTGCTGTTGAGAAGAAAGTTGAGAAAGCAGAGCCTGAGCCTGCGCGGGATCAACGCCGCCTGCGGCCTGCTGCATTGCCGCCTGCTGCGGCATTGCCTGGATGTTGGGAATGAGCTGATCGGCGTCGAAATGATCATCAAAGCGATGCACCGTTTCGCGCAGAAGCACCTCCACGGGACCGGTATCAAGGCCCTGAGCCTTGAGCTGATAGATCATCTGGACAAGCGTCTGCACCGTCGGCAGAAGCTTTTGCCAGTTTTCCTGCTCTTCGAGTTTGTTCGGGGCGCCAGTCGAGCCCGCAGCGATCTTGACTTTGATGAGCCGGGCAACTTCTTCAGTCGTCAGCTGCGGCCAGTCGTAGGGCTTTTGAATGATCGTGACTCCAGTCATCGGATCAACCGTCTGCGTCGGCTCTCCCATGATTCGCGCAACGTCTTCTTCCTTGAGTTCGCGCAAAAGGATCTGAGCCGAATAGGTGGCAATTTCCTGCAGCCAATCTTCGACGCCGTCGCGAAATGCCGCCACGCGCGCCGACAGCCCTTGCTGCATGATCTGAGCCTCAGTGGCCGTCTTTGGCTTCACTACGCTCTGCCGCATGGCATCCTGCAGTCCCGTCACCTGCTCCATATCCTGACGAATGAGCGACGTGTCGTAGAGCGCCTGATCAATTGGAGGATAGGTCTTGGGCTGAATCAGGGTTCGAAGGTCTTCGCCTTCGGCATTCTTGAGTACCGTAATTTCGCCGAGTTCAGCCACACAGAAACGATTCAAGCTCTTTTCGTCAATCGAATCCGAGGCGATGTAACCCGGCTTGCAGAACGAGCGATGCTCTGCATAAGCTTCTCGCGTCTCGTTGTGTTCCTTTTCGAGCTGTTCAATCGAATCGACAAGGGACTGAGCAACGAACTTTCCGTCGACCTGTTGGTACGGCAAAAGAAAGAACGGATACCATCGGCCGCCGACTCGTTGCGGGCTATACGGATCGCGAAGGAAGAAGTCGCAGCCGTCGGCCAAGGTATAGACGCGCTGGCTGATGCGATCCCAAACCTCGTAAAGCAAGATCGTGTCATCATCCTCCGGCATGACGTTGTTGGCATTGCTCGATGCCCGGGCCCGATCAAATGCCTTATCCAGGGAAATTTCGTAGGCCGTGGCTTTCGGCAGCTTCACCTTGTAGAGTTCTTCGGCTGCCGAACGACGCATTGGAACCATCTGGCACATCCAGTCAGCCTGAACGTAGTCATCAAAATCCACGACTGAGGGGTCGACAATCAGCTGGTCCGTCAGAATACGATCGATGACGAGACCGTCGAGCATCTTGGCCTCAGCGTCCTCCTGCAGGCCGGCGATTGTTTCTCTGAGTTCTGCCTGCTGTGCCTCAAGCTCGGCACGACTGCCATTGTCTTCCGACAAGCGCGAAAGCAAGCCATCGATGTGCTGCAGATTGTCTTGTGCATCCTGCAGGCGTTGCGTAATGATCGGATCTGTCTCCAAATCTCGTTGATATACGACCTTGACAATGCCGTAGGAGCAAGTGAGCGCCGCTCGGACGGCAGAGCGGGCACGCTGCTTAAGCTTTGCCTGCTCCAGATAGCGGTTGAGCACCTGCTCGAGCGTATCGATTGCTGCGTCGAGCCGCCCGCTGTCGGCATCTGAGCGCCGCACCGGCACAATCGAAATTTCCGGATTGCGGGCGTAGAGATTCGGCAGGATCCCTGAGATCGTAGCCTGCAAAAGATTGGCTCGCTTCGGGCAAAACTTCGGCTCTTCGGGATTTGCCTTCCAGTCAATGTTCTCGGTTGCCGCACGATTGTGCTTGCATCGATCAAAGAACTTTTGCCAGTGTTTGCGCCCGGCTTCGATCTTCTTGAGCCACTTTTTGGCAAGTTCGTCAGGCTGAGTCGGCGGCTCTCTGAGCGGTTCAGTCTGAAACACAAACGCTTCTGTCTGCATTTCCGGAACCGCTTCCGCCAACGGGTTATACAAATCGGGAATCATGTTTGCTCCTTAAAAATCGGGCTCATAGGTGATCACGCCGTTGCCGATCACGGCATCTGACTCAACGCGCAATTCCTGCTTTTGCTCGGTAGCCGGCGCCCGGCGCTTGCGCATCACGCCGTAGCGCAAAGCATCGGCTGCGTGGTCTTCGGTCTCGGTATCAATGTCTTCTGGATTGTTGTCATCTGGCGGCAACTGAGGCAGTGTGCGAATGAGGTTCTTGCACGTCTTGAAAATCTTCAGCCGCCCGGTCGAGAGGAGATAGACGATCTGCTGCCAGCCGAGCACGCGGCTGCCCTTGGCATTCCACGCCGGTTGCCAAACGACGCCGTTGGCGCGAAAGATCGACCCGATAGAACTGCTCGTGCCCGTCTTGGCGAAGATCGAAGGGTCGGCCAAGTTCATCCGATACTCATAGCCGAAACGCTCGTCGTGCTTTTCGAGCGCCTTGATTCTCCCTGCCACCTTGGCCGCGTCTTCTTTGCTGCCGACATTGGGCTGATCCTGATCGATGCCGTAGAGTTCGCGCCAAACAAAGATGACGCCTTCTTCGTTCATGGCCAGCCACAGCACGCAATAGGGCCTGCTGTAGCCCCAGTCCATTGCCTTCCAAACCTTCCACTGCGCCGGAATCGGGAACGGATCAACGACGGCCGCGTCGCTCCAAACTTCCGCAAAGAACGTGCCGATGTTGATGTCCCAACTGCCGTCGAGCCACGCCGCTCTGCGCGCCGGCTCCTTCAGGCTTTCGAGCGTTTTGATGTAATCCGGGTCTGCGCTCATGAGCACGGTGTTTTCGTGCAGATTCGAATGAATGTAGAGGCGCTCCTTGCCGACAGGGCCAAACGGCACCTCTGGCTTCACAGTCCCGATCTGAAAGCGTTCCTTCACCCAGCTGTGGCCTTTGCCGAACGGGTTCGTCGTGGCGCGCACCCAGCGCGGAACATTGGGATTTGACGAACGGCAAGTCGAAAGCATGGCCTCGTAAAAACTCGAGTCCTTCCAGTTCGTGAGCTCTTCGAACCCAAGGAACGGATAGGCATGGCCGTGATAGTTCCAATAATCGTCAGCCGAGTCGCCGAAGCGAAAGTACAGCTGCTCTCCGGTTGCAAACGTCCAGACGTTTTTCGAAGCGTTGTATTTCGCACCAGGAAAGATGCGCCGAAACCACTTAAGGCTTTTGCTGATTACGTCCTGCAGCTGGGGATACGTGAGACGAAAAATCACGCCACGCCAGTCTTCGCCGTAGCCGCGTCCAACCATCTGGGCAAAATCCATCAGAAGTGCATCAGTTTTACCTCCGCCGCGATTGCCTTCGAGTAAAACCTCGTAGAAAGGGCACGTCATGAAGCGGTGCTGAGAGCCGGGCAACGGCTGCCAAATCACTCTTTTGTCCATTGCTCGGCTCCTTCAACGTCATGGATGAGCAACACGCCGGAAGTGTCATCCTCAGGCTTTTCATCTGCCTTGTCGAACATCTTCAGGTACTTAGCAATATCCGAGAGCGTGTTGCGTGCAGAGTTTGCGTCAAGCATCTTGTAGACCTGCTTACCGTCGCGCCCTTTGAGAGGAGCACCAGTCATTGAATAAGCCAAAACTTCCTGTGTGCAAGACTCAACAACGGCCTTCCACTTTTTCTGCACCCACAGTGCGTCGACCAGCGCTTTTTCCTCGATCTTTTTCTGAAGCCGCTCGATTTCCTCGCGAACATTGGGCAGTCTTTTGAGATCACACCCGGTCTGGCGCGCCGATTTTTCGCTGTAACCGGCGCGGATAGCCGCCGCCTTTGCGTTGGAGTCTTTGACGTACTCCAAAGCAAAGCGTTTTTGCGCGTCAGTCAATTTGTTCGTCTTCGTCTGCGTCATCGTCCCTGGGGGTTAAAAGCCTTATCGCATAAAGAACTTTTGCTCCTGGAGCCAAAAGGTCGAGAGTATCCGGCTGAAGCCGCACACAATCCCGCGTGATCCCATCCAGATAGCGGATTTGGCACCGCGGCAAATCTCCGTCGGCACCATACGTGAGCTTTGTCACGATCCCGTACCGGCCTGTAGGTGTTTTGACCAGAGAACCGGGCGAGAAATCCTCTAAGTTTCTGCGCTTCATTTCGTTGATTTTGCTCGTCTAGACGTCGTTTTCTGAAGAAATGACACCCTTGCCAAGACCTGACCCTGCGGATAAGGCCCGTGCACCGTCATTTCCTTGTAATGGAAGTACCAGTCATTGACGCAAATGGCGTCCGCGATGCCGTCAATGCCGGCCTTCATGCTTGCCAGCAGGTTGTCTTCATCACGTCTGGCGTTGTCGGGCGGATAGAAATGGAATTCGATGTTTACCTTGCCCACGACATTGCGAACTCGCACCTTCTGCGCGGCCTCATGCGTCAGAATCCGAGCCGTAGCGCGGTAGTTCCGGATGATCTTCTGGAGCACCATGTAATGGATTTTCTTGTTGTGGTTCGGAGAGAGTTCAACCGGAGGCCACGGCAAGATGACGTCGAAGTGTTTTCTGCGCATCACTTGGAACCCCCGCCGACCGGTACGGTTTTGTACGTTTGCTTTGTCGGCTGTCTGTCAAGCAATACATTTCGTTTCATGTCGGCGAGGATCTTGAGGCCCTCGTAGTAGCCGATTTCAAAAGCCGAGCGAAGCTCACGAGACTTGCAAGAGACCAAATATGAACTTTTAGGTGTGCCGTTTAATGCAGCTGAACGTCCGGCACGCTGCGCTTCTTCAATTCTCCACGCTGCTGTCATGCGCACTCCTTTGTGTGAATCCGTGGGATGATTGCGCTGTGTTCCCCAACACATTCGCGAACCACCCCACGAAGGAAGCCATGGAAACGTTTGTCGGCTGGCTTTTGAGCCTGGCCGGAACCGTTTCGAAAGTTTTTGATTTGTTTCGAAACAGGAGAAAACCCATGCTTCAGGTCACGGGAAAAACCTACAGAGCCCGCGCGGGGCGCATCGAGATTGACGTTGTTCTGGAAGCTGGCGAGGAAACGCTTGTCGAGTCGATCAGCTTTGACGGGTGCAACGTCGTGTCCGGGCCCGCGTGTCCGTTTGTTTTGCACAAGACCGGTAGCGTGCTTCGCGTCACCGACCTCGGTTACAAAAAGCTGCAAGTCACGGCAAAGCCCAGCAAAGTCACAGTGACAGTTGAGCCTGGTACCGACAGCGGCAGCATTCTCACGGGCCGCGTGAAGAGTTCCCTGGGGGAGACGGTGTTTTACGTTGAACGAAGCTGAGGTCATGCCGTCTCCTGCACCGGTTGAATGTGCGCGGGCATCTTTCGCCCGGAGAGATATGCGAACGCTTCCGAGATGTGCTTCATGCCGCGTTCGTAGTGCGATTCATAGCCTCGGTAGCCAGTAGGCTTCGCGCACTGGACGATAAAACTCTCGAACTCCATGCTGATGCGGTAGTAGAAGGCCGCAGGCATCTCTGTCTCGATGCACTTTTGGCCATTTCTCCAGCACTCGCGCTGTTGCATCTGCAGATCGTCCCAAGCCATGCCGAGTTCTTTGCCGCACTCTTGCACCCGGGCGATCAATCCCTGGCAGTCAAGGAAACCAAGGTGCTTAGCCTGATCCAGGGCATGAAGCGCGCGCACCATGTCGATTGCCTTCGGGCGTCGCAACAGGTACGAAATCCGCGGCCATGTGTTGGCGTCTTCGGCTGCGTAGTGATAGCCGCAGAGACCTCGACCATTAACCGGGTCTGTCATGAAGACGGCATAGCAGTAGCAGCCATCGGCAAAGCAGCGCTGACGGACGTAGCGGCCCTGCGGCTGTGCTGACTGTTCCGGTTGTTTGTCGGAGAACGCATTACGCATGCTTTCGGCCATTTTCGTAATTCCCTTCGAAAATCTTCAGAAAGTTCGAGCTGTTGTGAATCCAGTCGAACGAGGCTTTGAACGTGCAGTCCTTTTTCCTGCCCATGAGGAAGTCGCTTCTCGACACCTTGGCGTAGTAGTCGCTGAAGCCCTGAAGCACGTCTTGCGGCTTGTCGCTCTCGACAATCTCGGCTATGTCCTTCCACCGCTGACGGAGGTTCCCTTTTCGTTGGGCATTGAGCTGTCTGCACACGCCGAGTGAAGAGCCAAGCTTGGCGTTGTACGTCTCGACGATCTTTTGCATTGGAATTCCAGGCGCGCGTTTCGGCGCGTCGGATTCGCCGTCGAGCGCAAGCGCAGGCGAATCGGACGAGAATCTTTCGTCAGAAAGATTCTTATTAATATCCTGTTCCTGCTCCTGTTCCTGCTCCTGGATTCGGGATGGTTGCGGATTGCTATTGCGAATGGCATCCTGAATGGCATTCATAATGTCTTCTGGAATGCCATCTCTCGTGCCCTTAGGAATCCCATCAATCAAGGGTTTCAAGCGAATTAAGGCTTGATCTCTGAGATCACACTCAGGAAGCAAATCCAACAATCCAGCCCACGATTTAGCTCCATTCACTCCATTGGGCGGGTTGTACTTCAAGAAGTTCGGGAGGAACATCAAACCAGCCTTTTCATCCGCCATCAGCATGCCCATCTGGCATAGCGTCTGAATGGCATTCGACATGGCATCCGATTGCCATCCAAGATCGAACGCCAATGACACTGACCTTGAGCGGATGAAGCCAAGTTGGTTGGTATCCGGATGCGTCAACAAGAGCAAAAAGGCTAACTTGGCGCTGTCGTCAAGCTCTCTGAATTTGCGATCGTTCCAGATGCGAACGTCTATTTTTCTGTAGCGTGCCATAGCGAACCTCGCGATCAGCACAAGCCTTCGAAAAGTTTCCAGTCAATATCCGGACGCAACTCCCGACGGGTGATTCTCCCGTTGGTGACAGTTTCAATCTTTGCAGCCAAAGCAACGCCTGGATGCCGCTCCTTACTCGAGATCAAGTTCGTGAGATACGTGCGCTTGATGCCGCACCGAGTAGCAATAGCTCGGCGTTCTGCGGGCTTAAGCGATTTGAAAAAAGCCGTTGCGTGTTCATTCATGGAAGTCAACACCTTGTAAGTGTTCAAAATTCACACTGCATGATACACTGTTTCAGTGTTATGACGCAACCCCAAACAACACTTCGGAGGTGATTATTTTGGTTAACATGCCGTATATCTTGGGAGAAAACCATGATCGATTTACCTGCAATACGCAGAGCAAACCTGCAGAAGATTCGGGATAAGCGCTTCACGTCCAACGCCGAACTCGCTCGCGCCATCGAGCGCGCCCCCTCACAAGTCAATGACATGCTTACGGGCACGAAATCTTTTGGTTTCAAAATTGCCCGTTCCATCGAGGAAAAACTGAAGCTCCCCCGCGGCTATCTCGACGAACCGCATGAACTCGAGAAAGTGCCGTTGCGCTATGGCAAAAAAATCCCCATCATCTCTTTCGTCCAAGCCGGCAATTGGATTGACACAGGGGACGACTCTTTTGATGAATGGATTGACGTTTCTGAAGACATGCCTGACGGGTCTTACGGCCTGAAAATCCGAGGCAAATCAATGGAACCCGCCTTCTACCAAGGCGAAATTGTGGTTGTTAATCCAACATTGTCAGCAAACCCTGGCGACTTTGTTGTTGCTCGAGTGGCGAACTCCCCCGGCAACGAAGCAACCCTTAAGCAATACGCAGTCACTGGCATAGATCGCAATGGCGTAGAAACATTTGAACTTCGCCCGCTGAACCCTCTGTTCCCAACATTCTCTTCCAAAGAACTCGATATTGATCTTCTTGGTGTCGTCGTTGAGAAGCGAATCAAAATGAGGTGAAAGATGCCTATGATGCTGCGCACCTACGACGTTTACACAACAGACGACTTCAATAAGTGGCGAGATTCAGTCACGGACCAGACAGCGAAGCGAGCTATCAATGCCCGCATTACCAGGATGGCATCTGGAAACTTCGGAGATGTGAAGAAAATTCAAAGCATTTCTGAAGCTCGCATTGATGTCGGGCAAGGTTATCGCCTTTATTACAAGATACATGAACGCCGTATAATCGTGCTACTTATCGGAGGGAACAAAAAGACGCAGGATTCCGATATTCAAAAAGCGCTCGAGATGGCAGCGCAGGATTTTTCTTTCTTAACGGATGAACAACATGGCGACGCTGAAGCTTAAAAAATTTAACCCCACCGTCGGCATGACCGACGAAGAAGTGGTTGATTACCTGATTGATTGCATGGCCGAAGATTGGCAGGCGGGTGATTTTCTTACGCTTCCTGCTTACGCACGAGGCATTGAATTTATTTGCGAGCGCGAAAAGAGCGGCATGGCAGGGCTTGCTTTTGTCAGCAAAGTTAATTCCCGCCTACAGGATCTGCGCAAAGCCGCCTCTTCGGTTGCCGAGGAAACGATTCAAACAATGAGATTTGCGTAGGCATTCCTCTGCTTACCGAGCACACCGCCCTTCGGGGCGGTTTTTTTGCGCCCTAATTCTTGACTCAAATCAAACAACAACCATTTTTCCCACCTTGTTGGTGTTTTCTTGGTGTTGATTTTTGGTGTCGTTTATGGTGAAATACTCAACACCAAACAACACCGTCTGATTCCAGAGAAAACACCATGATCGAATACCAACCCAACAAAATCACGCTCACAGGCGAAGACGCCGTCAAGTTTGCGGAATACCAACTGCAAGAAGCCGTCGAGGAAATTCAAGCTTCGATCAAGCCGGAGATTGTCGCCCGCATGGTGCGTATCGCCAAGGGAGAAAAAATCGCCGACCTCTCTGAAGAGATCGATCGCACAAGAAGGGGCGTCAACCTTTTGGTCAGAGCCTTGAACGCCCTCGATGTCGTCTGCCGTAGGAAGGACAAGTAATGACCCCCTCGATCGACACCTTCGGCCTCGCACAGTCCGCCAGGGACATGAGATCTGCTGCTGAGATCCAGGCCAAGTTCCGCAACGACGTTGATGAGCTGATCTACAAGAGCCTCGAAAGTGCCAAGGGTCGCGCCCGGATCATCCTTGCCGACTACTTCGCGGACTTCCTGGAAGACGCCTTCGGTGCCTACGACGACGCCGACACGATTCGAAGCGAAGAGCGCGTTGCCGTCCGAGAAGCTCTCACCGATGAACAAGAACAGGAAGCTGTACGACGCCATCCCTGGTGAGGAGAGAAGAAATGGAATTCAAACCAGTTGACCACAAGCACAAAGTCCAGATCACGCAGGGCATCTATCTCAAGTGCCGCAGTTTCACAGGTGAGAACGTGAGCATTTGCTGCGGCGTAGCCGGATTCACTGCATGGCTGCATGACATTCCCTTTGAGGATTTCTGCCAGGGAGTTCGACTGCTGAAGGCAAACACGGATTTCGAAGTGCACACATTGCGCTGCCCGTTTTGCGCAGAGTGGACTCCTTACGGAGGCATGACTCTCACGCATAACAAAGGCTGCTTAGAGATCAGCTGCGACCGAGCCCACGCACAGCTTTTCATTGAGTACGCCGAGGACTTCATCCGCGAAGTGAAGGAGCAGCTCCATGAAGAAGCCTGAAGAAAGTTTTGCGCTGCTGTTCGCGGTTTTCGGCGGATTCCTTTTTCTGATCCTGTTCGGCATCGGAGGAATGACCGGCTACTGAAACAGCACAGAAGGCGCGCCCTTCTGTCTGCCGCTCCGTATCGAGTTATCTCCTGCTCGATCCGTAAGACCTTGAACCTCGGGGCGGTAGACAAAAGGACGCAACTCACGAAAAGAGACGACGAGGTGGTGGAAGTCCACCGGACGCTATGAAGCAGTGTGGCAACTGTGGAGCCGAGCGCGGCACGGCTACGTAGTCAACCGTAGACCGTTGGCGGGGGTGCAGCCGCCCCGTCAGGCCAAGGTCTTTTCGAAAAGGAGAAGGCCCACGTGAGGCAATCCGGGGATAGGTGCATTTTTTGCACATATGCCTGGGCTGGTTGACGTGGACTTGCCTTAGCGATTCCGAATTGAGTCGTAAAAATAGCGAGCTCTAGAGCATCCACGCTCAAGCTCCTCACAAGCAGCATGCAACACAGGGTACGTTAATTGGGTGTCTTTGTACCTATTTAACACAATATCTTTTTTTGCTTGCTTCTTAGCTGGTTTGTGTTCTTCACCAGGCTTCGGAGGATTTTCCAACCCTGTCTGATAATTCAAAACCTGACGGTTTCCATCTTTGGGATCTGTTGAAGGTCGACCGTGAGCAACTGCAGATCGAATATCCATGGCCTGAAGAAACGCATCTGCGATCTTCAGCATTTCCATTTTCCTCTTCTCGTCCCGCTCCAATGATGTTGCGTGACAGAAATACTTATGCACATGATTTGGGTTAAAGCGGTACTGAGAAAAATAATCAGACCAGAACCCGGGAGAACATTCGTCAAGGATCGCTGCAAGCGTTTCTTCAAACATGTTGTAAAGAAAAACCGTCTCCCCTACGAGCGCCAAATAGTCTTTATCCATAACTGTTTTTGATTTAACGGGCAATTCATCATTTCTCACGGTGTCTCCTGAGTTTGGTGTTGAAGTTTGGTTATCAACATTTTTACTCGGGAGCACCACCAATACAACTGAAAGCCTCGCACCCGCGGGGCTTTTTCTTTTTCCGGAGCCGACATGAAAGAGGCTTACTTTGACCCAGCTCTGCAGAAACACAAGGAGCGCCAGGCGCTGATCCGCAAATGGCAGCACCGCCGGGCGTTTCTAAAAAAGTACCGCGGCATCGTTGCAGGTGCCGCCGCATCCATCGCAATCGTCTCGTTCGCCGCGTGGAAAATCGCGGCTTTTTTGTAAGGTTCGAACCATGACCGAAGCAAAGGTTTACTCAGCCATTTTGGCGATCACGGATGAACTCCGAAAGGGGGGCATCAAAAAGGACAAAGAAGCCGGAGGCGGACAGGTCAGATACGCCTACCGAGGCATCGAAGCTGTTTACGCAGCACTCTCTCCTCTGCTGCCCAAGTACCACGTTGTGATTTCTCCGGTTCGCATCGAAAAGGAGCCGGACAGCACTGCCGGCAAGATGCGCCTCGTTCGCATCAAAGTGACGTACCAAATCACGAGCACCGAAGACGGCAGTCATTTCTGCGTTGAGTCGCTGGGCGAAGGCGTAGACAGTCAGGATAAAGCCGCAGGCAAGGCAATGAGTTATGCCTATAAAAGCCTCATGTTTCAGCTCTTTTGCATTCCTGTTGCTGGAACCCCTGACCCTGACGACAAACCATCACCGCCGGCCGAACAGGCGCACCCGTTCGTCTCCAATGATCTCGTTGAGAGAAACCGAGCCGCGGCCAATACCAGCAAGGAAGCATGGGTCGAGTTCTGGAAGAGTTGCACCAAAGAAGAGCGAGAAACACTGCGAGCATCCGGCGAAGTCGATCTTGCCAAGAAGATCATCGAAGCCATGCAGGGAGGTTTGCCATGAGTAGCCCGCTTCAGCAAACAGCGCAATGGTTCGCAGACCGCTGCGGCTGCTTGACAGCTTCACGCGCCGCTGCCGTGCTTCAGCGCAGAAAGGACGGGAAGCCCACCGCTGCCTATGAGGCTCTGATTGACACACTCATCTGCGAGCGTGTCACAAACCAGCCGGAAGGCATCGGCAATCCGCCGTCGATTCAGTGGGGCAAAGACCATGAGGATGAAGCTCGCGATGCCTACGAAGATGCTACCGGCGAACTCGTTGACCTCGTGGGATTTATCCCGCACCCGACAATCGAGTTCTTCGGTGCGTCCCCCGACGGCCTTGTGGGAGAAGACGGACTACTCGAAATTAAGTGCCCGTACAGCACAAATGTTCATCTGCAGCGCGTGGCCGCGAGAGTTGTGCCGGAAGAGTACAAACCACAGATGCTCGTGCAACTGCTCTGTACCGGTCGAAAATGGGTTGACTTCGTGAGCTACGACCCGCGCCTTTCCGGCGCATGGTCGCCAGCCAAGCTATTCATCGTGCGGTATGAGCCAACGCAAGACGAACTTAATACCGCTCTGGAGCAATGTGAGACGTTCCTAGCCGAAGTCAAAACGCGTTTCGACGCACTTGCGAGAGTTGTCATCAAGGGAAAAGTCGCGAAACCCAAACCTAACAAGGCACGTCCGGATGTGCCCGATGAGGACGAAGAAGAGTACGACGAACACCCTGAGTACGCCTACATGAACCCTTTTGAAGATCAAGTGGTTTGAACAAAGATTTGGGATAGAAAATGACAGATGTCAAAGCAATTGCCAAAGAAGTCGTCAAGGAACTCAAACGCGGGCAGTCCATAGTCGTGACTGCCTCGGACATCGCGCTCATGTGCGCCTATGCGCCCGACAGCAAACCCGTGCGGGACATGCTCGCAGACCCGACCTTCCCACCCTGCGTTTCACTCGTCGAAGGCGGCACCCGCCGCTACCTGCGCAAGGACGTGGAAAGATGGATCGAGCGCAAGTTTCAAGACGAAAGCAGGCTTGCCCTGCAAACCTTTCGATCATAAGGAGCGGCCGCAGAAATGTGGCGTTTTTCATTCATGAAAAAAAGATTCGAGATTGATCCCCGCCTCAAGAAGATAGCGGATCACTACGGCTTCGACGCTCAAGCCGAAAAGACAATTGAAGAGATGGCCGAACTGATCGTCGCCATCAAAAACCTCAAAAAGTTTGACGGCTGCGAGGCCGACCATCTTGTGAACTTTTTTGAGGAACTGGCTGACGTCAAGATCATGGTCGACCAGCTTATCTACCTTCACGACCAAACTGCACCGGAAGACTACGACGTCAAGTCGGAAGTCGAGTTCAAGATCGAGCGCCAACTGAAGCGCATAGCCGACGGGGAGAATCAGGTATGACATACCGATTGAAAGACAGGGTTTTGCAAAATCATCTTGATGCGATCAGCAACGGCGAATTTTCTCGCTGTCTACAAACCGAACTTCAAGACATCAGAGGAAGCGGAACCACCGATGCCGATTACCGAGTCTTCTTCGGTTTTATGTCCGGGCGATCCGAGCTTGTGAATCGCTTTTCCATGCTTCTGTACGAACACGAGATTGAAGCAATTCCAGAATACAACCCGAACGAGTGGAATATATGGCCAAAAGTTGCGCCGCCAAAAGATGTCTACATGCGTGTGGAGCTTCGGACAAAAGGAACAGACCTCGACACACCGGAGCCGCGCTTAGGGAAGGTTTACTTTCAAGGTTGCGGATATTGGGATGGTCGCGAATGGGTTGCCCTTGGGTGCCATGTTCTGCCCGATAGCGAAGTTCGCTACCAACCATGGGAGTAGATCATGAATTTCGGATGGATTGTGGTCCTGATTCTCGGCATGTTCTACATCGGCATTGTTATTCCAAACCAACAGCATTTGAAGGCAATTGATCGCGTGCTCACAACAGTAGACAAGGCAATCGACGCCGGGCTCATCACCAAAGAAGAGTTCGACGAACAGATGAAGAAACTCGCCAAAGAACTTGGTGTTAAGTCAGGAACGACTGGAGCGAAGGAGTGAGCCATGAGCGAGACCAAAACCGTGTGGCATCCTGTCAAGGCCGTTCTTTACGACCGAGCAAAGCATGCAGATCTCTTTGATCTTTTCGACGATTACCCAAATTGCGTGTGGGAAGGTGTTCTCCCCGAAGAGAACATCAATGTGCTTGTCACTTTCTTGATCGGTAACGGCGAGTATGGCGTCGGAATCTCGTGTCTGATTCGCGATGACGGCTTTTGCTGGTTCGAGGACTACGACGACACCGTCATCGCCTGGGCCGAACTGCCAGAACCGTACAAACCCGACTGACCGTTTGACATCTTCCATGGCCGTGACGCATAATCCTCTGGTCACGCGAGTAAAAAGCGTGATCGGGCGTGGAAACCCGGACGTACTCCCAAGGCGCGCATAAACCGCCTTACGTTCATTCGTCTGAGCGGATTTTTTTGTGCGCACGCATCACCTTTATGGGTGAGGCCTGCGGGCAGCTTCGTGCTGGCCGCGTCCTTGGGAGCGGTTTTCCACCCCGCAGTGCCTCGCTCACCACCGTGGAAAGTGGCGCGGGGCTCCTTCAAATTTCCCAAGGAGCCAGCCATGCAAGCTGTCAATCCATCCGCTTCGGCGAAAAATCCTACATTCGACCTGTCCTATCTCGTTCAGGGTCTCAAGAACAAAACCATCAGCGACGAATACGCCAAGGAACTTTCTCTTGGTCTTTGCGCTTCTGCCAAACACATCCTTCTTTTAGCCATCGACAAGGCCGACAACAAGTTTGGCCTGTGTTCGCAGGCTGACATCCAGGGTGCACTCATTGCGTCTGCTGCCCTTCTTGAACTCGCTGAACTTGCTGTCGACGAAGTGGAGAATTGCCATGAATGAAATCATCAAACTGACCGCCCAGACAATTGGAGGAGAACCTCAACAAACCGTCAACGCTCGCGAGTTGCACGAAGCACTGATGATTAAATCAAACTTCCGAGACTGGATAAAAAATCGCATCTCAGACTTCGGGTTCCTTGAAAATCAAGACTTTGCTACGGTCGCTAAAAATTTAGCGGGCGGCGGAAAGAGCAAGGAATACTTCATTTCAATCGGCATGGCTAAGGAGCTCTGCATGGTTGAACGAAATGACCTCGGTCGAAAGTGGCGACGCTATTTCATCGACTGTGAACAACAGCTTCAAACTGTCAAACAGGCCATTGCTATTCCTCAAACATTGCCTGAAGCGCTTCGGCTGGCGGCAGACCTGGCAGAGAAGAACCAACAGCTCATTGAGCAGGCCAAGATCGACACGCCCAAGGCCGAATGGTGCGACCGGGTGACAGCGGCAAACGAGCACATGACGATCACCCAGGCCGCCAAGACGCTCAACTACCCGCCGCGCAAGTTCAAGGACTATCTGCGCCAGATCGGATTCATCTATGCGAACTCCGACACTCCGATGCAGGAACACATCAAAGCCGGCCGAGCCGTTTTGCGCTACGCGCACTACACAACGTCAGACGGCAATCCGGTCGAAAAGCCCTACACGCACATCACAAGCAAGGGGCTGAAATGGCTCTACGAAAGGATGGTCAGAGACGGGTTGATCGAACAGCAGCAAGACCTATTTGACAAGACCGCATAACCCAACAAAGCCGCCTCCGGGCGGCTTTTTCATGCCATGAGCAAACCAAAGAAAAAGCGCACAAAAAAGTACCAACCCGGTAGGCCGAAGATTCCAACCTGGGCTTACGACAGCTGGGGACAACTCACCGAAAAGGACTTCAAGATTTTCGAGGACGCCGTCAAGATCAATCTCGGCCTGATACGCATGGGGACGCAAGAGCAATGCCGCTACGGCGACCTGATCTTTGCCATGAAGCAACTCTTCGCTTTCTCTGAGAAGTTCTCGCAGGACGCCGAGTATCAGCTGCTTGCCACGATGGGCACCGCAGCAATCCACGGCATGAAGAACCTTGCGGACGAGGTCAAAGAAGGAAAGCCACGGCGCCCGGCTGTCGAGGCCGCCATGCTCAAGCCGCTAGAGCACGCCATTGCGACGTACTTCAAGATGATGCGCGAGCTGTACCGAAGCGAGCACGAGTTCGCCAGACGTGAGGCTGACAACCTGAATTTGACCAAGGCGCTCCAGGACGTAGCCCGTGGAGGCGTCGCTGTTGTCGCTCCCGATGAAACTGACGAGGAGGTAAGCCGCTGCGGCGTCCAAGGCGTGGCCTATGTGCATGGCCGTTGCGAACCCGGCTATCTCGTGCGGGAGGATGGTCAGAACTTTTGGATGATCCCAGAACGCGAGACATTCGTTCGCATCACAGAGCCCACATTGATGTTTTTCCTTGAAGAGAAACCCAGCTATGCAAACACCATCCGAAGCCAAAACCAAGATCGTGCCGCTTAACCGACACACGAGCGTCGTCAAGATCAAGCCCTTGCCAAACGGTCGCATCCGGATCAGCTACCACACCGCCGGCACAAGCGTGTGTCTCTCAGATCTGACCGATCAGGAAGCGCTTGCACTTCAGGCGGCCATCAATGACGCGCTAATTGAAGCAGAAAAAGCTCCAGACTAACAGGCCTGAACCAAACCCCCGGAGCAATCCGGGGGTAAATTTTTTGTTGTCTAAATTTTGGCTAGAATCAGAGAAACTGAAGATTGAAAAACCGATAAGGGAAAACACCTAAACTTGGCGCGACTTGAATCTGAAGTTGTTTTAAAGTTGGTTTGGTTTTTGTAAGTTACTGATTTTGGCAGAAAAGTTGATGCCAGTCTTGGGCACCAAACACAAATTTCTGAAACGCTGCAAAAAAGGACGCTCGCCATTCGGTGATGCGTCTTTTTTTTCGAAAATTTCCGGTTATGCACATCACACTGCGTCAGCTTGAAATCTTTCTTGGTATCTACAATCAGAAAAGCTTGTCAAAAGCTGCTGCCAAACTCTGTGTGACGACAAGTGCGGCAAGTCAGTCGCTCAAAGAACTCGAGAGAATACTTGGAACAGAACTGTTCGAACGAAAATCCAATGGCTTGTTTCCGACAGATGCTGCCTCTGCTCTCCTCCCTCTGGCCACACTGGTCGTAACTAAAGTCAGCGAAATTGAGGATATTTTCGCAGCCAGAGAAAAAGGGCTGGCAGGGAAGCTGATCATCGGTGCCAACCGCGCCTGCGGCATTTATATCCTCTCCCGAAGGCTCCCGGAATTCAAGCGACGTTATCCGACTGTGGATCCTACTTTGCTGATTGAAGACAATGAAATCGTAGAAGCCGGAGTTCTTGACAACCGTATGGATATTGGCTTTATCAGTCGTCCCCCCGTGGATCCATCGTTAACCTTTTTCCCGTGTTTCCGTGACGATTTCGTATTGATCGCCAGCCCGAAGAGTCCATACATATCGGTCGAAGCGACAACGGAAGATTTCTGTTTAGCCACCTGGATCATGGATCAGGAAGCAACGGTAAGCGATGCAGCCAAACGATGGCTTTTGGCCCAGGGAATTACCGTTTCCAACATCCTTACTATGAACACGATGGGCGCGATCAAACGAGCGGTTCAAACCGGTCTCGGATTGGCTGTGATGCCGTTGCTGTCCGTTTCGGAAGAAATTCGCCGTGGAGATTTGGTTGAGTTGAGAAAAGAGGTTAATCCGGATCATAAAAAAGAAAGCAGCCGCTGCATCTACGCGATCTACAAACAAGAGCATTTGCCTGCATTGCGAGAGCTTTTCTTCAAGGAATGCAACATTTCTCCGCTATCAACGCTCTAGTACCAAAAAAAGAGGTCCTGTCGAACCAACAGAACCTCAAATGTCTGCCTTTTGGCAACAGCAGATCTCCACTGCCAAGAAACAGACGAGATTAGGAGAAGAATGTTTGCTTATTTTGCTTTGAGTGCATAGGCAGCTGCATGTTCGCCGCTACGGCGACCGAAGACGACGGTATCGGCAATAGCATTACCTCCGAGGCGGTTAAAGCCGTGTACGCCTCCCGTCACTTCTCCTGCCGCATACAGCCCCGGAATCGGGCGACTTTGGATGTCCAGCACCTCGCTTTCCGGCGTGATCGCCACCCCACCCATCGTATGATGAATGCCGGGAGCAACAGCTACCGCATAGAAGGGAGCCTTTTCAATACCAAGCGGCATATCGGGACGACCGAATGCTTCGTCTTTTCCTGCCTTGCGGAACTTGTTGTAGTCGCTGGCCGTCTTTTCGAGAGTTTTCGCATCCATGTCACAAATCTTGGCCAGCTCAGCCAGAGTATCAGCCTTCTTGAGCATACCCAGGTGATCATAGCCTTGCACCATCTTTGCAGACTTATAGAGGTTGCTGTCAAAAACCAACCAAGCTCGCTTTTGAGGCTGATGCAAAATTGCGTCGCTTGCGCGGTCACGTGTTGTAAGTTCGTTCACGAAACGCTCACCGTTGATGTTGACCATTACAGCGCCGACTCCGCGAACGGTTTCGCTGATCAAAATACGGCTGTCGAGGCCAACGGTCGGATGAGCCTGAACCCAATCGATATCGGTCATGGAAGCACCGATATTGAGTGCCATGGTGATGCCGTCGCCGGTACTCGTTACATTGTTTGAACTCGTCATGTCCTTGAAGGTCGGACGATAGAAGGCAATCATCTGCTTATTCTGACCGTAACCGCCGGTTGCCAAAACCACCGCTTTCGCTGCAATTTTGTAGTAGCCGGAGTGCTTGCCATGCACAATGGCTCCGGCAATTTTGTAGTCTTTGTCGAGCAAAAGCTTGACGGCACGGGAATTCACCCGGGCGCCAACGCCTTCTTTTGTAGCTTGGGCGCGTAACACATCCACAATGTGCGGCCCGACAGACATACCTCCGTGGGGACGGTGCGTTCGATCGACGGCGGCTCCTCCGGAACGTTTGACGTCCGAAAGATCAGCCCCCATGTCTTCCAACCATTTGACGCCGTCGGCACTACCTTCAGCAAGAATTTGTACAAGCTTCGGATCGTTTTTGCCACGCCCGCCCTTCATGGTGTCTTTGACATACTGATCAACGGTATCCTTAATGCCTTTCTTAGCCTGTTGAGGCGTCCCGACAGCGTTGTAACCGCCGGCAGCGAGCATTGAATTGCCGCCTGCAAAAGAATGTTTCTCAAGCAAAACCACCTTGGCTCCGGCGCGCTTTGCCGCAATTGCCGCATTTAAGCCGGCCGAACCCGCACCGATCACCAGTACGTCAACCGTTTCGCGCGGAGCAGACTTTTCGGCGGCTGCAACAGCCTCGGCATCAATCGTTGCATCCCACTTGGCTGATTCAGGAGCATCGGAAAATGGCATCTTCAAATCAAATGTGTGACAGTCATTGCAGACGAGCTTGGGTTTTGCGTGTGCGGTATGACAAGCCGTGCAATTAATGGGACTTCTGTCGCTTAAGTGACTTGCGTGCGGATCAAAGTGTTTTGTTTTGTCAGCTAATTTTTTATAGTCTCCGTGGCAGGCCATGCATTTGTTGTTGAGATCAATTTCGTCGTCCGGAACATTAGCAGCCGTCACAGCATTCGTGCCGTGGCAAGCAGTGCATCCACCCATACCGGCGTGAAAAGAAGCCAGGTCTTGGGCCGTTGCCAGTCCTGAGACAGTGGAAAATAAGGCACTGAGCACAATTGCCGTAATTGGTTTGATCATCTCTTTCTCCTTAGATTCGCAATGCTTCCAGGTGTTGACGTAGTGTCAGTAAGCAGCAAAGCGGTGGTTTATGTTGTCAGGCAAAGAGTGTAGGGGCAGCGATAGCGCGGCTTTTGACTTGAATCAAACGCAAAGACGTCCGTGTTTCGAAGTTTTGTATCACGGTTAAGTTTTTCTAAACCGGCAACACTCCGGCAGCTCGAAAAGCTCTCTAATCAATTGTCCCGACGTTTATCTGTCAAGAAACCTCAAAAAAATTCTGGAAGAGACTTTTTGCGCATTCTTGCCATTTCTTCTCGTAGTGCGCCATTCGATCGCGCCGATTCGGTTCTCGCACTACGCTTCTGATTGTCTTCGAACGATTTTGACGATCATGTGGTTTTCATCTTCTTGTCTTTGCAAAGCAGCTGCGGAGCTTGTGCTGTTCTTCTCACTGACCGGAATCACTTTGCCTGTCAGAGTCGAGGTGGCTATTGCGACGAACCAAGCAACGGCAGCCCAAGGAATCACAACTGCAGACTCGCGCATCCACTACGTCATCGGCATCGGTTCAGCCTTGCTCATCGGCATCATCCTCGGCAACGTGGTCTATTTTTGGCGTCGTGCGGAACGTATCGAAAGAGAACTCGACGAACTCAGGGAGCAGCGCATTGCTCGCGCCCGCGGGAAGATCGAAGAAAACGATAACCTATTCGTCTGATCAACCAAAACGATGCCGACACGTCAAAAAGCCCGTATGCCAAGATCGACACACGGGCTTTCGAAAGACCCTTTTGTGCGAATTACGCAGCGCTGCGAGCGTTGAGATCCTCAATGAGAGCCGGCAAATCACCGATGCTCTCGATCACATAATCGGCACCGGCGGCATAGAAGCGCTGACGTGCCGATTTGATCTGTTCGGTGCGTTCTGCTTCGGGCAACGCCGCCCAGCTCTGCGCGTCCAGACCGATCATGGAGCTGCCTACACAGACGCCGACGGCAATCACCCCAGCGTTCTTTGCTTCGGCCATGTCGGAGGTCGTATCGCCCACCTTCACAACCTGACGCACGTTTGATAAACCGAGACCGCGCATATTGGAAAAGATCATATAGGGCCAAGGACGGCCAAAACCGTTGTTGCTGTCGGCCGTTTGAACCATTTCGGGTGCGTAGCCGCCCCTGCGGGCGCCTTCGGTCACCACAGCCATCATTTCCTGGGTAAAGCCGGTGGTCGAACCCACACGGATCTCGTTTTGACGGAGATACTCCATCGTTTCGAGAATGCCAGGAATCAGATCACAATGTCGATCAAGCACAGCCATCAGGGCCGGTTCAAAGTCGGCATAGATCTTTTCGGCATCGGCGTCGGTCGCCGCGGCACCGTACTTGTCCTGCCAGGCTTGCGCAATACGAGGCATCGCGAGCATCGTCTTGATGTGATCACGTTTCAAAAGCCCCATCGGCGCACGAACTTCCTCGTCCGTCACGTCAATGCCGGCTCGGCGAAATGCTTCCTTAAATGCCGAGACAGGACTCGTGCAACCGAAGTCAACCGTCGTACCCGCCCAATCGAAAATCACGCCCTTGATGCGGTTCATTACATAAACTCCTTGGTGTACTGTGCAAACAATTCAAGAATGCGGTCGGCGTCCGCGTCGTAGATTTCGCCAATGTTGCCGATGCGGAAGGTGTCTCGGTCGGTGAGCTTGCCCGGATAGATCACATAACCCTGCTCCTTGAGCCAATGGTGCATGTGCTTGAAGTCGAGGTTGCGACCTTCCGGATAAAGGAAGGTGGTGATGATCGGCCCCTGGAAGGCTTCGCTGACGAACGGTTCAAAGCCGAGAGCCCGCATTCCTTCACGCAACTTGCGGTTTGTAGCTGCATAGCGTTCGCCGCGAACCGTCACTCCGCCCTCTTGCTGCAGTTCCTTGAGCGCCTGCGCAAAAGCGGCTACGACGTGCGTAGGCGACGTAAAGCGCCACTTGCCGTTGTCCTTTTCCATCGTCTTCCACTGAGAGTGCAGATCGAGCGAAATCGTGCGGGCGTTGCCTTCGGTAGCCGTAAGCGCTTCGCGGCGGGCAATGATGAAGGAAAAGCCAGGGACACCCTGGATGCACTTGTTCGCAGAAGAGATCAGAAAATCGATGCCGAGCTCGGCCACGTTCACATCCACGGCGCCGAAGGAGCTCATGGCGTCCACAATAAAGCGCAGGTTGTGGTTCTTCACGACTTCCGAGACACTCACCAGATCGTTGATGAGGCCCGAAGTCGTTTCGTTGTGCACGATGCTGATCGTCGTGATTTCGGGATGTGCGGCAATCACCGACTCCAGACGGGCAGCATCGACGCGTTCGTCCCAAGCGAAGTCTTCACGCACAAAGGCGATGCCGTAGCGCTCCAGAATCTGGCACATGCGTTCCGAATATGCGCCGTTGACGGGCACGAGCACGCAGTCATTCTTACCTACCACGGAACTGAGAACACTTTCCACGCCGAACGTACCCGAACCCTGCATCAGCACGGTGGTGTAATCGGGTTCGGAAACGTGGGCAAGCGTGAGGAGTTCACGGCGCACGAACTGGGTCATTTCTTTGTAGTCGTCGTCCCACGTGCAGCGATCGACAAGCATTTCCTTACGAACGGACAATGATGTCGTCAGGGGCCCCGGGGTCAAAAGTTTGTAGGTATTCGGATCGGTAATCATGACAAATCAAAAAAGAAAACTGCCGACTCTCGCTTGAGAGCCGGCTTATTGGAAATCAAAAGAATTACTTGCCGGCGTCCTTGACCATCTTCTGGTGCTTCTGCAGCAATTCAACAGTGAGCGGCTCTTTGTAGAAACTCGGACGAGCGGGCTTGTTTTCAGCAGAAACCGTTTCACCTTCGTAAAGCGCCACGGGGTAGAACTTCAAGAGTTCGGGGCGGCCGTACTTGACGATGATTTCAACGACCTTTTGAGCGTTCGGATTGGTCTTGGCTCCCTTGTCAACGACTGCGGCAGCTTCCTGCAGCTGGAAGTTGCCCTCTGTCGGATCGATGTAGTCGATCGGAAGTCCGCGTGCCTTGTCGGCCACAGCCTGATGGCGCAAACCGAAGCCGACGGCCGCCTCACCGGCACGCAGCTTCTTCAAAGGACCGGAACCGGACTTTTCAAGATGGGCGCCGGCATTCTTTTCAATCGCCGCCACCGTCCTGGCGCCAGCTTCTTCACCCTGCGCAGACATCACAGCCTGCGTCATAAGCCAAGAGGTGGAACTGCCCATGATGTCGGGCACGGAAATGTGGCCGGCATATTCGGGCTTGGCAAGATCGGCGATGGACTTCGGAGCTTCGAGCTTGCTTTGCTTCAAAACTTCGGTATTGACGAAAAGTGCACCCGTGTTGCCCAGAATCGGAGTCCAATAGGACGGAGACGGCTGAATGGTTTTGGCCTTGTTCTGAAGATCTGCAAAAAGCTTTTCCTTTTTCTGGAAGCTGTCGAGGTAGTAGGTCGATAACGTCACCACGTCGGCTTCGATGTTCTTGCCTTCGGCCGCAAGCTTGCCGCCCAGCTCGGACGTGCCGAACGACTGGATCAGGTAGGCGCCCTTCATGCCATTCTTGTCAAGGGCGTTTTTCATCGCAGTCTGAGCTTCTTCGTCGGCGTTGGTGTAGATCACCACTTCGGCGGTCTTGGCGGGCGCCGCGGCACTCTTGCCCTTGTCGGCGTCGGTACCGCTGTCGTTGCCGCAGCCAACCATGGCAGCACACAAACAAGCAGCAAAAGTCAGTTTGAAACAGGTCATCGGTTGCATTTCTTTTAAGCTCCGGTGGAAACAGTTGAAAGCCTGGGAGTACGGCTCGAGCTCAGGCGGCGCATGATCGACTGAATTAGACCGCCCTGCGGGTTCTTTCTTGCACGTTCCGCAAGGGCGTCGCAAATGAGCTTGACCGCAACGTTGGTAAAGAAAATCAAAAGCGAGAGCACAAAGATTTCTTCGAACTTCTCGAAATACTGGAGTTCCTTGATCTTCGTGGTGATCAGCATGGTGCGGGCGCCCGACAGGAACACGACGGCACTGATGGTCACCATGGAACTCACGAACATGTACTGGAACATCTGCCAGAGCGTGGCAGCCGAATTGGGCACCACGACGCGCATGACGGTCTTGAGCCAACTGTCACCCATCAAAGCACCCGTGGTCTCCCATCCGGCATTCATCTTGCTCAGTGCTGAAGTGGCCATCAGATAGGGCGAAGTGAAGAAATGCACCAGGTTGACGAGCACCAGAATGGCAAACGTGTTGGCCAACATCGTGCCGCTCATGGCAAAGAGAAAGCCGATACCGAGCACCATGCCGGGCACGGTGTTGGTGAGCATGGCAAAGCTGTCCATCGTCGTCCGGCACCAGCCCTTAAGCTGAGAGCGTGCATTGACCATTGCTGCGGCGTAACACAGCAGTGTGCCGGTGACAGCGCTAGCAAAGGCCACGCCCACGGAGTTGCCGTAGACCTCCCAGACGACGCCGTCGGAGAGAATGCGGGTTATCACATCAAGCGTGAAGACGGGCTTGTAGGGCCACTGCTCAACAAAAGGCACGACGAACATCACGGCAAAGACCGACAGCAGTACGGCGGCAATGATCACGTAGTAGCCGGCAAAAAGCGCATCACGCACGCGGTTGCGGGCAGGCGGCTGGTAGTTGATGCGGTTGTAGCGGAAGTTGAAGCGCTCGACGTACTTCAAAAGCATCACCGAGGCAATCGATGGCACGAGCATCGCCATGGCGATTACGGCACCGCGCCCAAAATCGGGCACCGCACCCATCATCGTGGTATAGAGCTCGGTGGCAATGACGTCGTACTGACCGGCAATCGAGACCGGAATACCGAAGTCGGTGAAGGACAGGAAGAAGCTCAGAATAAAGGCCGAACAAAGTGCCCCCACAACCGGGCGCAACGCCGAAATGTAGAAGGTGCGCCAGGGACTGTCGCCCATCAGGCGGCTCACCGTAATCGTGTTGCGGTCAATGTAGTGGAAGGCGTTGGAAAGGATCAGAAACGCGGGCGGAAGCGTGTAGATTACGTCAGCGATCAACAGCCCCCAGAAACCGTAGATCGAAAACGGCAGCACGCCGAAGATTTGGCTCACCAGCCCCAGACGTCCGAAGGAATAGATCACCGCAAAGCCGTAGGTGATCGAAGGCAGAAAAAGCGGTAAAAGAATGACGATCTGAAAGACCTTCTTGGCCCAAGGGTTGAGTCGCGTGAAATGCAGACCGTAGGCACAGCCGAAGGCAAGCACAGCAGCGATAACCGCCGACAAGCCCGACACGGCAAAGCTGTTGGAAAGCGCATTCCAGAAGCGCGGTTCCGAAAGAAGCGAGGTGTAGTTCGCAAGCGTCAGGCTGCCGTTGCCGTCCAAAATAGACTGAAACAAAACGCAGCCGAGCGGATAGAGCAGCACTGTCGAGAGCGTGAGCACCACCAGGGCGAACACGATCTTGAGTTCGCGGCGCTCGCGCCCGAAGAGTTTATCCGTAAGAGTGGTCATGACAGTCATCCCGCAACTTAAGCCAGAGCGCCGGATTCGGCTTTGAGCGTTGCGGCGTTCTTAGGGTTTGGGCCGCTGAACAGCTTCAGGATGTTGGTGCGCTTGACCATCAGCTGGGAAATGATGAAGTCATTGACGAAATCGTCTGCGGGCTTGTTGATGATCGTCATCGGATCGGCAAACTGCGCGATTCGTCCGTTGTTGATGATGAGCACGCGGTCCGAGAGCGTGAGTGCCTCTTCCGGGTCATGCGTCACAATGAGCGTCGTGAGCTCAAACTGACGGGCGATCATGCGGATTCGTTCTTTAATTGACTCCTTGATGAGGCCGTCCAAAGCCGAGAGCGGTTCGTCGAGCAGCAGAATGCGAGGCTTGAGAACCAACGTACGGGCAATGGCCACGCGCTGCTTCTGACCGCCGGAAAGTTCGTCGATGCGCTGGTGCAGATGCTTTCTCAATCCCAGAAGATCAATCAGTTCATTGACTTCCTCGGGAGTGGATGCGGAAGGGTTGTTGCGAAGACCGTAGACGATGTTGTCGTGAGCGTTCAAGTTCGGGAACAGCGCAAAGTCCTGGAACACGATGTTGAAGCCGCGCTTTTGCATCGGCACATTCGTGAGGTCCTCGCCGTCGAACATAATTTTGCCCGAGGTTGCTTGCGTCAGGCCGAGAATCAGATTCAGAAGCGTCGTTTTGCCGCAGCCCGACGGACCGAGGATGGAGACAATTTCCCCTTTGCGAATGGAGAGCGAAATGTCCGAAAGGATGGTTCGATTTCCGTAGCTCTTGTTGATGTGTTTGAGGGTGAGCATTTCTTAGCGTCTTGAAATTGAATTCTGGGCAGGCGCCATTTTGAGAGCTGCTTGTATCGAAGCCGTGACAGTTCTGTGACGAGTCTTTGTCTGTTTTATGACGTTTTTATGACAAGAAGCATCCATTGAGCAAATCCTCTCCTGCCTATAATCCGACTGACCACTCAACTGATTTTTTGCTCCTGCAAATTTATGAAAACCATTCGTCTGCTTTATCCGGACTGGCTCAGCGGCGGGCTTGAGACTTACTACTTCGGCGCCAACCTGCTGCAGCACATTCTTCCTGCCAATCCGAATCAACCGCTGGTCAAAGTTGACATTCCAGCTCCGGACGGTCGTCAGCGCAAAGTTCAAGACGGCATCGCCGGAAAAGACGAAGTGCTCGCCGGCATTCGAGCCGCACAAGCCGCCATTGAAAAAGAAGCCCCGCAGCGGATCATCACGATCGGCGGCAACTGCCTGGTTTCACAGGCTCCGTTCGATTACCTGCACGGTCTGTACCCGAATACCGGAATTTTGTGGCTTGACGCCCATCCGGACGTTTCCATGCCTAAAGACGGCTATCCGAACGCTCATGCTATGGTATTGGGGGCATTGCTCGGAGCCGGTGAACCGTCAATGGCGGGACTCATGAAAAACCCCGCGTTCAAGCCCGATGAGCTACTTTATGTCGGTCTTCAGGGACTGCACGACTATCAAGCCAAGTTCCTGGACAACTTAGGCGTCAACTACAAAGTGCAGACAGAAAACTTCGTTTCTGACGACGACATCAGAGCGTTTGTGCAAAAGTTCGATCATGTCCTCGTGCATCTGGATATCGACGTACTTGATCCTCAGTACTTCCACTCCACCTATTTCGCTAATCCGAATCTTGTCGGAGACGGTTCAGGAGGCGGATGCATGACAATGGAACAACTTGCTTCAATCCTGCATCTTGTTGCCGCTAACTCAGAAATTGCAGGCTTAACGATTGCCGAATACCTTCCGTTTGACGAAGAGCGTCTGCACAAGCTTTTCGGCTCATTGAAGCTTTTCACTGATTAATTTTTTTAGAGGACTTCCATGTCGGTTTTGATGCCCGAACCCAAGAACACGCTGCTTGGTAAGGACACTGTTTACAGCGATCGCTACAACCCGGACTTGCTTCAACCGATTCCGCGCGCACTCGGGCGCGATGCTATCGGCGACCATGATTTCCGCGGCACGGACATCTGGCGCCTCTATGAACTCTCTTGGCTCAATGAACAGGGCATCCCGCAGACGGCCGTGGGTGAACTTCTGGTACCGGCCAGCACGCATTCCATTGTGGAGTCGAAGTCTTTGAAGCTCTACGCGGGCTCCTTTGCCATGACCAAGATGAGCGGCAAAGATGAAGTGGCTCACCGCATGGCCGAAGACCTGTCGTCCCTTCTGGGGGATCAAGTCGAAATGCGTCTTTACGATGTAACCGCCTATCCCGGTGCCGTGCGTGCGATGCCGGGCATCAATCTTGACACCCTGACGCTGTCTGAAGGCGATATCGTGAACGCGTACGAAACCGAGCCGGCCTATCTGAAGTTTGATGAAAATCGCTCGGAGACAGCTACCGAAACGTTTTCGACCTCCGTTTTCCGCTCTCTCTGCCCGGTCACGGGACAACCCGATCTGGCAAGCATTCTGATTTCCTACACAGGTAAGGCGATTGATCAGGCCGGCCTCTTGAAATATCTCGTTTCTTACCGCTGCCACCGCGGGTTCCACGAGCAGTGCGTCGAACAGATCTTTCACGACTTGCGCGCAGCCTTTGCGCCGGAAATGCTTGAGGTGTACGCCTGCTTTACCCGACGCGGCGGCATTGACATCAATCCGTTCCGGTCATCAATGCGTGACACGCCTGACGAGATCATTCGAGAGATGCGTCAGTAGATTTTCGAACAGTTGACGAAAGATCGCGACAATTAAAAGCAATTTCTCTTATTGAGGCTGCAAATCATGGCTACTCCCTATCAATTTCAATGCGACTACATCGCCGGTTGCACGCCGCAGATCATGGACGCTTTGCTTCGCCACAATCTCACCGAAGTGCCCGGCTACTGCGAAGACATGTTCTGCAAGGAAGCTGAAGCGAAAATCCGCGAAGCCTGCAAGTGTCCTGACGCCGGCGTATTCTTCTTTGCGGGCGGTACGATTTGTAACCTCTCCCTGATTTCTGCCGTTCTGCGGCCCTGGCAGGGTGTTCTGGCGGCACCGAGCGGCCACATTGCCGCACACGAAACGGGAGCCATCGAAGCCACCGGCCACAAGGTGCTTGAAATTGATGCTGTCGACGGCAAGCTGACGGCCGAAGCTGTCCGGAAGGCGCTTGTTTCCTACCGCACCAACGCCGAACGCATCTTTTACGTGGAACCCGGGCTCGTCTACATTTCCAACCCGACAGAACTCGGTACGCTTTATAGCCTTGCCGAACTCAAGGAACTCTCCAAGGTCTGCCGCGAAGAAGGCCTCTTTCTTTATGTCGACGGCGCGCGTCTTGCCTATGCGCTTGCTGCAGGCGACATCAAACTTGAAGACTACGCACGTCTCACCGACGCCTTCTGCATCGGCGGCACCAAGTGCGGTGCGCTGGGCTGCGAAGCCTTGGTTATCACGGATCAGAAGCTTGCGCGCGACTTCCTCTCGGCTCAGCGCCAGCGCGGAGCGCTTCTGTCCAAAGGTCGTCTTGCGGGATTGAGTTTCTCGACTTTTTTTACCGATGATCTTTACGGGAAGATCGGCAAGCGAGCTATTGAGCAGGCCATGATGCTCAAGACTGCATTTGTGCGTGCGGGCATTGAGCTCTACATCGACTCGCCCACCAATCAGCAGTTCGTGCTGCTGACCGATGCAGCAATTGAGCATCTCAAAGGGAAATTCATCTGGGAAGACTGCGGCAAACACAGCGACGGCCGTACAATCGCACGCTTCTGCACGGCGTGGTCAACGACGGATGAAGCCTTGCAGGCGCTGCTTGATGCGCTTGGCGTAATGGCTTCGGAAGCAAATGCCTAGGAAATTCCTAGGCCTATTCTGACGGAAGGCGATCGAGAACGGTTGCCTTCCGCTTTTCTTCTATATTCTTCTATTTTGCGTAGAAGATTAGAAGAAAAATCCGACAAGCAAAGAACTTTGGAGCAACTCAGACCGACTCCAAACCCAGCACCTTCATCACGGTCGGCAGTCCCGAAGGCAGTTCGCCCTGCGCTCCGGGAACCGGCCGAGTCCCCGCTTCACTGTGAAAATCACTGCCGGTACTGATGGCCAATCCGTAAAAACGGGCAAACTGAAGCGCCTTCTCGGTAAACGACGGACTTTGCGAGCCGCTCACAACCTCAATGCCATCACCACCGCATTCGGCAAAGCCTTCGACCAAAGCATCAAGCTGCCAGTCGGCAGAGAAGTTGTAACGGCCGGGGTGAGCCAACACGGCAATACCGCGCGCCTTGTGGATGAGCTCGACGGCGTCGGCCACCGATCCCCAAGGAGCGGCCACATACGCGAGCTTTCCTTCGCCAAGGTATTTGTCGAAGGCTTCCTGCTGATTCTTGACGATGCCGCGCTTCATGAGCGCCTTGGCAAAGTGCAGACGCGAGAGATTGCTTTCGCGGGCCGAAAAAGTCATGGCCTCTTCGAACATCCCCTCAATACCGAGTTCTGCAAAGCGTTCTGCCATCAAAACAGCACGGCGATCTCGCTCAGAACACATCGTCGTTGTGACAGCGAGCAACTCTTCGTCGTGCGGATTGATGCCAAGCCCCACAACATGAATGTTTTTGCCGGCGTAAATCGTCGAGATTTCAATGCCGGTGACAAAAGTAAGGCCCTCAAGCTGCGCGGTACGCTGCGCAAGATCAACACCGGCCACCGTGTCGTGATCGGTCAGAGCCATCGTGCGAACGCCGCACTCGCGCGCAAACCGTACCAGTGCGTCCGGCGCCAAGCTGCCGTCGCTGGCTGTTGAGTGCATGTGCAAATCGAGCGTTCCCACCGAGACTCCTTCTTGCTTCGTTGTGTTTGCAAAATGTGTTGCCGCATCGAACGTTCTCAGGTGTCGGTACAATCCCAAACCCAAGCAACTTTCTGACTTTTAGCAGTCGTACGATTATGGCTCGATTCTCCTTCGAAAACCACGTCCCTCGGATATCTTTTTCCGCCTGGACCGCAGAATCCTCTCAAGTGATCGGTCGTGTGGAACTCAAAGACGACAGCAGTATCTGGCCGGGGGCCGTATTGCGCGGAGACTTGGAGTCCATCACCGTGGGAGTCGGCAGCAACGTACAAGACAATGCGGTCATTCATACGGAAAAAGGTTTTCCCTGCGTCGTTGGAGACAACGTCACCGTCGGACACGCCGCCGTTTTGCATGGCTGCACCGTCAAAAGCGGTGCTCTGATCGGCATGGGTGCGATTGTGCTCAATGGCGCCGTCATCGGTGAAAACGCCATTGTCGGCGCGGGCAGTCTCGTCGCCGAAGGCAAAACCGTTGCGCCCGGCACACTCGTCGTGGGCACTCCCGCCCGTTTCGTGCGCAACCTCACCGAAGAGGAAATCCTCACGATGCACCGCAACACGGCGCATTACGTCGAAGAAGCTCAGCGCTTTGAATCCGGCCTGCGACGCATCGACTGAAGATTTTGTCCGCCAAAGGCTTGAAATCTCTCGTTTTTGCCCTCATTTATAGGGTGCGCGACTGTGTTTTCTATACAGTCATCCCAAATCGTTTTTTACACCGCTGTTGCGCATCATCGCTCAACAACGAATCCTTGGAAATTTATGGCTGATTCTCTCGTTAAGCTCCTTTTCCCCAATCAGAATTGCCATGTGCAAAGCATTCGCCTGACGGACAGCTGGCAGCAGATGAAAGCTTCGCTAGAAGCACCTGCTCCCGTGTTACGCATGCTTGGCGAATTAGCCGCTGCCGCAGCCCTGATGGCTTCGGGTCTGAAATTTGAAGGCGCACTGGTGCTGCAGATTGTGGGCGACGGCCCCGTAAAGCTTGCTCTCGTTGAAGTGCGTTCCGGCCTAAAAATCCGCGCCACCGTGCAGATGCGCGCCGGCATGGAAGTGGCCCCCAACGCCACCTTCAAAGACATGGTCAACGCCAACGGCCAAGGCCGCTGTGCAGCGATTCTCGACCTTGCCGATCGCCGCCCCAACGAAGATCCGTACCAGGGCGTGGTGCCTCTGACCGGCAACACCGTCGCAGAAACACTCGAAGGCTTCATGACGATGTCCGAGCAACTGCCCACGCGTATGTGGCTGTCGGCCGACGAAAATGCTGCGGGCGGCCTCATCATGCAGCGCCTGCCCGCACACGGAGGCAAAGCGGCCGAAGGCACGACCGAAGATACTGTGGAAGAAGGCTTCCGTGAAGTGCAGACTTTCGCGCAGACCGTCACGCCCTCGGAACTTCTCGAAATCGAACCGATGGAATTGTGCCGGCGTCTTTTCTGGGAACTCAATCCCAACGTGCTCGATGAGCTCACGCCCACCTTCTCCTGCCGCTGCTCGCGAGAAAACATCACGCAAATGATCCGCTCGTTCGGCGAAAAGGAAGCGCGCGAAATCATCGCCGAACAAGGTACGCTCAAGGTGCGCTGTGAATTCTGCGGGTCGCTCTATCTGTTCGACGCCAAGGACATTGACGCAATCTTCAGCGGTCATCCGGTCAAACAAACGGCGGCCGACATATCGACCACGAGCAAAGGCTCGGCCTGATTTTTGACTCGGAGCAACGGGAGGCTCCTTATAATTGGGCTCTGCTTGCAGGCGGGCATCGCCATCAAAGCCCGCCTTCGGTTTTTCCAACATTTCCGGTACTTCTATGTTTCGAACCACCAGTCGCCGTACGCTGATCGCTGCCGCAGCGCTCGCCATGACGGGCTGCGGCTTTCGTCTGCGCGGCCGCTTCACGCTTCCGTTTGAGACGCTCTACATCAGCTATAACCTCAACACCCCGCTGGGCTCTCAGCTTTCGCGCCAGCTCAAGGCGGGTTCCGACGTCCGACTAGTGAATTCGCCTTCGGAAGCACAGGCCATTCTCTACATTCTCGGTGAACGCCGTTCCCGCAACGTAGTGGCCTACAACGCGTACGGTGACGCGCGCGAGTACGAATTGAAACTCGAAGTGAGTTTCCGGCTGGCCGCTCCCGACGGCGCACTGTACCTGCCCGACACCGTGATCCCGGCCGTGCGTGAAATCTCCTACAACGAGGAGGACTACCTTACGCGCGACACTGAGGAAGCGCTGGTGATCAACGAGATGCTCTCGGACATCGTTGTGCAGATGGTGCGCCGCATCGAAAAGGCACAGCCGCCCAAGCAGCCCGAAGACCTCACCACTCGCTAACTTTTTTCTGACGAACTACCGATTCCGATGCGCTTTTCCGACTTGGAGTCTTATCTCGCGCGAACCCCTCTGGCACCTCTGTGGGTGATCACGGGCGAAGAGCCGCTTCTGATGCTGGAAGCGGCCGATCTTCTGCGCGCCAAGGCTCGTGAAGAAGGCGCCACAGAACGCGAAGTGCTCAACGCCTCCGCCCTCTGGGATTGGTCCAAACTTCCCGAAAGTTGTACGGCGATGAGCCTTTTCGGCGACAAAAAGATCGTCGAACTGCGCTTGGCGAGTCCTCGTCCCGGCGTCAAGGGAACGCAGGCGCTCACCGACATCGCCGCGATGCCCTTGGACGGCGTCACTCTCATCGTCACCATTCCCTACGACTGGAGCCTAAAAAAAGCGGCCTGGTACAAGTCGCTTACCGCCAACGCCGAAGTTGTTGAATGCAACAGCGTCTCGGCCCGGGAGCTCCCCTCCTGGTTTGCGGCGCGCCTGGCCAAGAATAACCTCAAGGCGGAGCCCGGTGCTTTAAAAATCTTGTCGGATCGCTGCGAAGGCAATCTTCTGGCTGCCGCACAGGAAGTTCTGAAGCTTGCCTATCTCTTCCCTGAAGGTTCGGTTATTTCCGAAGCCGTCACGGATTCCGTACGAGATGTGGCGCGATTTGATGTGGAAAATCTGCTGGAAGCGATGTTTGCGGGAGATGCCCCCAAATCGCTTCGCATCGTTGAAAATCTCAACGCCGCCGGTGAGTCCATCCCTTCTTTCATGTGGATGATCACCGAAGAGCTTCGCATGACACTTAAGTTCCGTGCCGCAATTGACAACGGCTCGGATCGCAATTCCGCACTTCGTCAGGCCGGCGTCTGGGGCGATCGCTCCGCTCGCATCACGCGTGCAGCGGGACGTTTGAACACCCGCAAGCTCTCAAGCGCCTTGTTGCTGTGCGCCGACATCGACAAAATCAGCAAGGGACTGACGGTTCCGAACCGAGACACCGATCCTTGGATTGAGATTGCAGCTCTTGCCGCCTTTGTTGCTTCCTGACCGCTTTCTGCCCACCGCACATTCGTTGATTACTCCCGCCTTCCTCAAGTCCTGACTCGCTACAATCCAAGAACACATTTCGCGTTCATTCTTGGGTTTTGACATGACGATTTCCGTTTCACAATTGATGCTTGAAGCCGGGCAAAAGGCCCGTGCCGCTTCGCGCCGTATGGCTGCAGCCTCCACCGCCGAGAAAAACAAGGCCTTGCTGTGCCTGGCAGATCTTCTTGAAGCCAAAGGACCGGAGATTTTTGAAGCCAATAAGCGGGATCTTGCCAAAGCTCTTGAAAACGGTTTGAAAGAATCTTTCGTCGATCGTCTGCGCGTAACGGAAAAAGTCCTTCAGCTAATGGCCGAAGGTGCCCGACAAACAGCCGCTCTTCCCGATCCTGTGGGCGAAATTTCCGAAATGCGCCGCCGTCCCTCGGGCATTCAAGTCGGACGAATGCGTGTGCCGCTGGGCGTTCTCGGCATCATTTACGAATCTCGACCCAACGTGACGGTGGACGCGGCCTGTCTTGCCGTCAAATCCGGCAACGCCTGCATTCTGCGCGGCGGCTCGGAAGCGTTTGAAACAAATCGCATTCTGGGTGAGCTGGTGCAACAAGCTCTGACTGAAACTGGTTTACCGACTGAAGCCGTGCAGATCGCTCCCACTACTGATCGCGATTTTGTGGGCGAAATGATTCGGGCCAACAAATACATTGACGTAATCATCCCGCGCGGCGGCAAAGGACTGATTGCACGTCTTGCGGCAGAAGCTACCGTGCCGATGATTCACCATCTTGACGGCATCTGCCACACCTACGTCGACAAGGACGCTGACATTGACATGGCAGTTTCCGTCACCGACAACGCCAAGACGCAGCGTTATTCGCCTTGCAACGCCACGGAAACGCTTCTGGTGCACGAAGCCATTGCAAAAGCGTTCCTTCCCCGCATTGGAAAAATCTTTGCCGAGAAAAACGTGGAGATGCGTTGTGACACCAAGTCCAAGGCCGTGTTGGAATCTGCCGGACTGTCCTGCGTTGATGCGGAGCCTTCGGACTGGGATACGGAATACAACGCGCCGATCATTTCGATTGCGGTTGTGGAAAGCTTGGATGAAGCCATCGCTTTCATTGAAGAACACTCGTCCAAACATACGGACGCCATCATCACGAACAATCTGCAAGCGTCTCAACGCTTCCTGCGTGAAGTGGATTCCGGCAGCGTCATGGTGAACTGCTCGACGCGTTTTGCCGATGGCTTTGAATATGGGCTCGGAGCAGAGATCGGCATCAGCACGGGAAAATTGCATGCCCGTGGACCGGTGGGGCTTGAAGGTTTGACGAGCTTGAAGTATGTGGTGATCGGCAACGGCGAGGGGCGACACTAATCCGCGCTTAGTGCCGAAACACAAACGGAAAAGGAAGTTCAGGGCTTCAAGCAAAGGAGAAACAAAGAAGTCGAAGCCCTGAACAGAAAACCACTTATTAGGGCGTCTTGTACCCCCACTGATGGCATTCATCGCAGATCAAGACGCTTTCCTGATGTTCCTTATGACAAGCCGTGCACTCAACCGTTTCATCATGGCCGTAGTGCGGATTGGGCTTTAACTTTGCCGTTTTTGCTTTAACGGCATCTCGGCTCTGGTGACAAGTCATGCAGGCCGATTCTTCCGGAACTTCTCGCGGCTTGATGTTGCCGTGACAGGCTTCACAGGGAAGATTCATAGCCTTATGCGCACCCTTGAGCGGCATGGTATCGGCAGCCGAGGCATTGCCGGCAGCCAGAAACGCAGCACAGAACGCGGCTGCACAAACAGAGAGAAATGATTGCTGCTTCATGGTCGTCGTGGATTGAAAAGAGTCAAAAAAGTTCCCCGCTGATGCCGTGATCAGCAAGCAGCGGGGACATTCTCAAATCAGCGGAACCGGGAAAGTTTCGGTTCCGCGACCGAACTCAATTAAGCCATTCTGGCCTTCATGAAGTCGGCGACAGCGATACCGAAGACGGCTGCGCTGGTGAGCTGAGCACCGCCCACGTAGTCGTCGTAGAACAGGCCGCCGGCGGCATTACCGATGGCGAACAGACCGCGGATGACATTGTTTTCCGTATCGAGCACCTGACCGCGCGTGTTGATGAGCGGGCCGCCGAAGGTTGCCGTCATGCCACCCTGGAAGGGAACGGCGTAGAACGGAGCCTTGATAACCGGACGTGCTTCGGGCAGGCTGTTGGGCGGCGTGAGCTTGTCACGCGTGTTGTTCTTGCAAGCCTTGTTGTATTCGTCGATGACAGCAACGAGCTTCTTGGGATCAAGACCGGCCTTCTTGGCAAGTTCTTCGATCGTATCGGCCTGGAAAACCGGAGCCTTGTTGCGGGCGTAGCTTTCCCAGTCGTTGGCAAGCTTCTTCATGTCGTGCGTGTCCTGGTCGACGATCATGAAGGCCCAGTTGCCCTTCGTCATGGCAGCCGTATCGCGGCTCATCTGAACATAGGTCTTGCCTTCATCCGTGAAGCGTTCGGTCTTGTCGGCGCTCACGCAAACACCGTTGTTGACGATGTTAAGCGGGTTGGCGCCGGTCGGGCCGTGAATCGGACCGCAGTGGTACTGATCAACGTTGACGAACTTCGCAAACACCTTCTGCGTGAGAACAATGTTTTCACCGGCGATGATGCGCGAGCCGCGGATAGGCATACCGGCGGCGGCACTACCGCAATACTGCGTCACCAAGCCCTGGTTGGCGGAGTAACCGCCGGTGGCGAGTACAACGCCGAGCTTGCCCTTGATAAGTTCCGTGCCTTTCTTGGAGCGAGCGCGAACGCCCGTGACAGCACCGGTGTTTTCATCGGTCAGCAGTTCGACAACCTTGGTGTTGAACTGAATCTTGACGCCAAGCTTGCGGGCCTTGGCCATCAGAACGTTGGCAAGTTGCTTGCCGCCCGGCTTGGCTTCGCCCAGAGGCAGGTGAGCGCGTTCGAGCATCGGGTACACAAGCTTCATACCGGCAGCGAACTTCACACCAACGTAGTCCATCATCCAGTTCATCATGTCGTCGGCATGTTCGGCCACATATCGGGTCAGCGCCTTGTCGCCCTTACCCTGCGAGACCTTCATCATGTCTTCATAGAACTTTTCGCTCGAGTCACCGGCATTGGCGTTCTTTGCCTGCTGCGCCTTGGTATGAACACCGAGCATGAAGCCTGCGGCATAAACGGTGTTGCCGGCAGGAGAACCCATCTTTTCAATCAGAATGGGCTTCAAGCCATTCTGTGCGGCGCGGATAGCGCAAACCAAACCGCCGCAGCCGGCACCGACGATCACGAAGTCGTAGGTCGATTCAGCAATCTTCTTGGGAGCAGCCTGAGCCGATGCGGCAGCGCCTGCACCGATCATTGCTGCGCCGCCGAGCGCAGCCGTTTTCAAGAAAGTACGGCGGGAATTGAGAACTTCGGTCATGATTCCTTCTCTCCTCTTGTTGTTGCGACCGAGCAAGGGGTTTTCGGGGCCTCTTGCCGCTTATTGCTGTCGTCATCTTAGGAAACAAAAGAAGCGAAGAACATAAACGTACGTCTATTGCTTTTTACGACCAATCGGAGGAAAATCAAAAATTCTTCATTTCGCTTTGGCAATCTCGTTTCCGACCAAACGGCCGAACGTGAGCGCATCGGCCAAACCGTTGCCGCCCAAACGGTTGGCCCCATGCACGCTGCCTGTCACCTCGCCGGCAGCCCAAAGACCTTCAATCGGCTTTCCGTCCGTTCTCAATACCTGCCCGTTCTCGTTGACCGATAAGCCGCCGGGCGTGTAGTGCACCGTTAAACCGACTTCATAAGCCCAATAGGGTGGTTCCGTCAACGGCGTACAACCAACGCGGGAGCATTTGTTGAAACGTCGCGGAATTTTGTCTCCCGTCTTTTTCTCCGCAAGCGCTTCCTTGTTGTAGTTCTCCAATTCCGCCTTAAAACGATCCACCGGAACTCGCATCAATTGAGCCAGCTCATCGAGAGTATCGGCACAGAAGGCCTCATCAGCAACCAACGCTTGATAAAGCCCCTTCTGAGAGATAGGGTCGAGATGTTCGACGCCCTGTTTGTCAAACACAGTAAAGCAACGGCGGTTGGGCTGTTGCAGAATTGCCTGTGTTAAAACAGCACGCAGAGCATCCTCCTCGACAAACCGTTTACCGTTTTCGTTGATCAAAATGAAATCTGCTGGCAAAAACAGTCTTGCGTGGGTTTTGCGCCCCGGCGGATTGCCGGCAACACATTCGACAAAGGGCAGCCCTTCCAAAGCAATGCCGAGCTTGTCGGCCAGGTAAATGACATCACCTGTCGAGCCCGGCGAATTATCCGTCGGAAGACCTGCCAATTGAGGCGCATAGCGAGCCACCAATTCGGCATTGGCACCGAACCCGCCGCAGGCAAGAACGATGCCCTTGTTTGCACGAAGTGAAATCACAAGACCTGCGTTTGACTGCACCGAGACGCCGACAGCCCGCCCTGTTTCGTTCAGGTGAACGTCAACAAGCTTTGTCTCGAGCATGATCTTGACGCCGAGAGCCATCGCACGCTGACTTAAAGCACGCACGTAGGCCGAACCACGAGGCAACAATGGCTTCAGACAACGTCTGTAGTCCGAACCGTAGATTTCGTAGACCATGTCGTGAAAGAGAACGCCGCATTCTTCAAGCCAGGCAACGGTACGCGGCGCTTCCTCGATCATTTTTCGCACCACTTTCGGATTACCCAGATTGCCTCCCGCTTCCATCGTTTGCCGGTAGTGCAAGTCCAGCGAATCCTTTATGCCGTTGAGCTTCTGGCGTCTGGGCTCCACGCACGAAAAGTAACCGGTACTTCGCAGCGTGTCTCCTCCCAAAAGCGGTAACTTTTCAATCAGACAAACCGAAGCACCGTTCTGCGCGGCGGCAACGGATGCTGCAAGGCCGGCTCCGCCGCCTCCCACCACGATGACCTCAAAGGTCTGCGTCCAGTTTTCCGGTACGGTGGCCGCAACCATTCTCGGCGCCAAGGAAGTCAAAGCCAGCCCCTGCAAAAGCCTACGACGAGAAGTCATTTTCGGTTCCTCAACCAATCGTTGACCACGCCGGCAACTTCCACCGGATTGATGGCATCAAGTTTCTGGTAGATCGACGAGCGATGTGCTTTGACTGCCTGTTCGCTCACTTCCTGTACCTGCGCAATGGTCTTGACGTCAAGTCCTTTTGCCATCAGTTGCGCCACTTCCAGTTCCGTCGGCGTCAGACGCACCATTAAAGCGTCGAGCTCCTTCTGTTCACGAGCCTGACTTCTGAGCTCTTTCCCGTGCTCAACCGCTTTTTGCACCTTTTCAATCAGACGCTCGGGTTCGGCCGGTTTGACCAAAAAATCAAACGCTCCGTCATGCAGCGCCTGCACAGCCATCTCAATATCTCCGTGTCCGCTCAGAAAGATAACGGGCAGAAGCATTCCCCGGCGGCGGATCTCACAAAACAACTCCAGGCCGCTTTTGCCCGGCATTTTGACGTCCAGCAGGACGCACCCGGGACGCAGATCCGTCGCCTGCTCCAGAAACTGATCGGCACTGTTGTAGGACACCACGTCAAATCCGGCAATTTGCAGAATAAACGTAAGCGATGCGCACACCGAAGGATCATCGTCCACGATGCGAATGAGATCAGGCAGAAGATTTCTCGCCACGGGCGTTCTCCTCTTCAGTTATGGTTGTCATCACCAGCGTCACGGCCAAGCCTCCGTCCTTGGAACGCGAAAATTCCAGATGTCCGTTGTGGTTTTCCGCTATGCCTTTGGCAATTGCCAGGCCCATGCCAAGCCCCTGCGAACTCTGCACTCCTCCGATTCGGCCAAGCTGCCCAAACAGGCTTTCCGGAACGCGAGGTCCGTTATCCGACACGGTCACTCGAACCGTGTGCTCCTCGGTTCTGGCCACAATGAATACCTGAGGAGACGGACCGGCAGCAGCAGCTCGCTCCGCATTGCGCACCAGATTCAGAAGCAACAATTCCAGCGCCACGGGTTCGGCCGAGACACGGATCGTGTTGGGCACGTCCACGACGATGGAGCTCACCGACTTCTGAGCCATGCGGAAGTTTTCCAGCATCGTGCTGACGATGTCCGAGAGTAGGCATTCGGACTTCGTCTGCGGCTCGTGCTTAGCATAGGCCCGCACACGATCCACAATTTGAGCCATTCGATGCGCCTGATCATTGATTGCCGTCAAAGCCTGATCAACGGCTGCCGTGTTGTCGCGTCCTGACTTTCGAAGCATTTCCAAGCCGGTAGCGTAGTTGATGATGTTGGTGACCGGCTGCTTCATTTCGTGCGCAAAAAGGCTGGAAAGCTGGCTTACGATTGTGTTTCGCTCCAAAAGCTGAAGATACTGCTGCGTGCGTTTCATGCGTTCAAGCAATGCTTCTTTCTCTTTCACCGTTTGAACGAGTTCGCGCGTTCTCTGCATCACAAGCCGATCGACGCGAAAGATATGAAACAGCGTAGCCGCAATCAGCGCTGCAATCAGAATGAGTTCTCGGGAATAACGATGCGCGAGCGCCTCGATCGTGAATTCCCGCTGATAGGCGAAGCTTCCCAACGACAAACGCTCCATAAGCCCGGAAATGTTGACCATGTCGTTAACGGTCACCCATTCCCAACTGACTTCCCCCGAATCGTTCTCGGGCATTTGCAAAAGAGCAATCGTCACGGCTTTTGCAAGTTCCGGATCCGTGTGCGGGAAGACAGCGATGACTTCTGCCGGGTACAGATCGGAAGACCGACGGCACGGTTCGTCCGCCTCATCCTTGACATTGATAACTTTGACGGCTCCGGGAACCACCAGCCCCTGTTGCTCGTAGCGCTCAAGCTGGCAGCGCGTCAAAACACCGACGTCAGCCTGACCGATGAGAACACGGCTGATGACGTCGGGATAGTTGTATTCAGTAAATTGAATGGTAGAAAAGAAGTTTTCGGGAGAAAAGCCAGCTTGCGCCAATTCGTCCTGCGCAATCAGCCACCCGTCGAAGCTAGCAGGATTTGTCGCCGTCACACGCTTGTGCCGCATGTCTTGCAGCGAATTGATGCGGGCGTTGTCAGTCCTGGTCACAAAAACGGCCGCTACGCTTCTCGAAGCGTTGTTTACGTCCGAACGTTTGCGAATCACGATGTGCTCGGCGCCGAGCTCCGACCCACGGATGCCGAAGGTGCCGGCACTGCTGACAAGAAAATCAAGCCTACTAACTTCTTGAGGCGTCACCGCTGAGTCATTGGCAAATTCAACTGACTCAAACCGATACTGTGGCAATTGCCGCTTAAGGTATTGAACCGTTGCGGCATAAGTATTGATATAAAACTCCGGCGAAAAAGTGTCTACCAAGCCGATACGCACCACCGGCCGATCGTCGTGAAGCGGAGCGGCAACAGCAACGGCGCAACCACAGGCTACGCACGCAACCGCAAAGAGCTTCGACCAAAAGTAACGCATGGCACAATCCGGAAAAATGACGGACACGGACAGAAATCATACGCAAGACACGAATAGAGCCGCCAATCGAAGAGCATAGAAGATCAGAATCGGTGCACAAAAATTGTTTCTGTCCAGAAGCGATCGTTCTTCCTTACAATTCGCACCAACAACACTTCATTCCTTTGTTGTCGTCGGACATGATCCGACGGCAGTCGATTCCCGCGCAAGCGGCAGAACTTCTGATTCAATGAAAAATCCCACTCATTTCTATGTTGTCGTGCCCTTGGGGCTTGAAGAGCTGTGCGCTCAGGAACTCGAAGCCATCGGCATCACCGGCCTTCGCGTTCAACGAGGAGCCGTCACGTTCACCGGCTCGATGCTCATGGCACAGCGTGCTTGCCTTTATTGCCGCACGGCGAGCCGCATTCTGATGCGCGTGGGCGTATCGGACTATCAAGACGAAGAAGACATCTACAACTTTGCCTGCCGCACGAAGTGGGAAAACTGGTTTGGTCCCGACGCAACGATTCGCGTGGACATCAATGCCCGTCGCTCTCCCTTGCGCAGCCTGGACTTCACGCTTTTGCGCATCAAGGACGGCATTTGCGATCGTTTCATGCATTTCATGGATCGACGTCCGAGCGTGGACACGGCGCATCCTGAAATCCGCGTGTTTGCTTTTGCCGACGACACGCACTGCACGTTCTATCTTGACTTGTGCGGTGAAGCGCTCTTCAAGCGCGGCTGGCGTACGGACAAGGGCGAAGCGCCGCTCAAGGAAAACTTGGCTTCCGGTCTTTTGATGCTTGCAGACTGGAGTGCTGACACGCCGCTCGTGGATCCGTTCTGCGGCTCCGGCACGATTGCCATCGAGGCTGCACTTGCCGCCTGCGGAGTGGCCCCCGGTCTTAAGCGCAAGTTCCTGTTTGAAAACTTCACTGGCTTTGAACGCGACATTTGGCAAGAAGAACTTGAGGAAGCCAAAGCTCGCGTCAATATGCACACAAAAGTGAGAATTGCCGCAAGCGACATCAGCACCATTGTGGTCGGCAAGGCAGAACAGAATGCCCGCCGCGCAGGACTTGGCGCATTGATTGACGACGGACGCCTTACGTTTACCCAGTGCGACGCTCGTCAGGTAACGCCGCCCGCACCGGCCGGTCTCATTGTGGCCAACCCTCCCTACGGTGAACAGTCCAATCCGAAGAGTGCGACGGTAGCGTCCATGATGAAGGATGTGGCCGACAACCTGAAGCACAACTTCTCGGGATGGACAGCACGCTTTCTTACGAGCGACCGCAATCTGCCTCGTCAGATGCGTCTGAAAGAAAGCAAGAAGACGCCACTATTCAACGGTCCGTTGGAATGCCGTTTCTTTGAATTCAATTTGGTGTCTGGAAGCTTCCGAGACAAACACTGACGAGGTTTCCCGGAACAATCAGGCCGATCAAGCACACGATGTTTGGTCGGCTTTTGATTGCAAAGCGACTTGAAATTTTCTTGTCAGGTCGTACAATGGTGCCTCTCAAATGAAAGCCTCTCGTCCCCATCGTCTAGAGGCCTAGGACATGACCCTCTCACGGTTAGAACTGGGGTTCGAATCCCCATGGGGACGCCATCTACACCAAACGGGCGACACCGTTGAATGTCGAGAATGCCGCGAAGGCCCGAGAATCAAGGGTTCGCGGTTTTTTGTTGCCTTTTTTGTGAAGTGGTATGGATTTCGCAGAAAGGTGGCTTCATTCAACTACCGGATAAAGCTACCAAGCTCCTCGAATGGGGGTCTGTTCGACACTCTAATACCACTTCAGGGCCAGAGCTTTCACCCCTTTCCTACAACACAAATACCTCTAGGCAAAAGGCTGTAGAGCGCGCCAAATCTCTTTCCTTGGCACTATCAAATGCGGTAGTATCCGTTGAAACAAATTAAAACAATGAAGCTCTGGCAAGCTTTTCTTCGCCACGGTTCCCCTCTTCCAAAAATCCAAACGAGGCTCCCTGATGGACTTGCTCTTTAACCCCATCATCTTGTCGGTGTTGGTACTTTGCGTACTCTGCCTGGTCAAAGTCAACGTTCTTGTCGCGCTTATCCTTGCGGCCATCACCGCCGGCCTGTCGGGCGGCATTGACATCGGCAAAACGATGACGCTTCTGGCCGACGGCTTTTCGGCCAACGCCACCACCGCGCTTTCCTACATTCTGTTGGGTACTTTTGCCGTTGCCATTGCGCACACAGGCTTAATGCAGGTGCTTGTTTCCTGGATTTCCAAACATCTGGGGTCTCGTCCGGCGGTTTTCTGTCTCGTTTTGGCCGCCATTGCCTGCTTGTCACAGAACGTGGTGCCGGTGCATATTGCCTTCATTCCGCTGTTGATTCCGCCGCTGCTCTATCTGATGAACAAGATGCAGCTTGACCGCCGAGCGGTGGCTTGTTCGCTTAGCTTTGGCCTGAAGGCTCCCTACATCACGCTGCCCGTTGGTTTCGGTCTGATCTTCCAGGGCATCGTGGCTGACAGCATGACCCAAAGCGGCATGAAGACCACGGTGTCGGACGTCGCCTCCGTCAACTGGATTCTCGGTGCGTCCATGTTGATCGGTCTGCTGATTGCTGTCTTTGTGCTCTATCGTAAACCGCGTCACTACGAAGATCGCCCGGTCATCGGCATGGAAACCAAGGCCGAGGAAATCAAGAAGTTTGAACTCAAGCACTGGGCAACGCTTCTGGCCATTGTTCTGGCCGTAGTGGTTCAGCTCATTTGGCAGTCTCTGCCGCTGGCCGCTTTGATCGGTCTTCTGGTCATGATTCTTGGCCGCGCCTTCCTTTTCCGTGAATTGGACGATCACATCGCCGGCGGCATTTCCATGATGGGTTTTATCGCCTTTGTGATGCTCATCGCGGGTGGTTATGCTGCCATTCTCAAGGAAACAGGCGCTGTTAATGAACTGATTCAGAGCGTAGTTCCCTATCTGCACTCCAACAAGATTCTGGCTGCCACCATCATTACCGGAATCGGTCTTATTGTGACGATGGGCATCGGCACATCTTTTGGTACCGTGCCGATCCTGGCTGTGATCTATGTGCCGCTGTGCTCCGCTGTGGGTTTCTCGCTTCCTGCCACCATTCTTCTGATGTCAGCTGCCGGTGCTCTGGGTGATGCCGGTTCTCCTGCCTCCGACACCACACTCGGCCCCACGAGCGGTCTTAATGCAGACGGTCAGCATGATCATATTTGGGACACTTGCGTACCGACCTTCATTGCCTACAACATCCCGCTGATGATTGCCGGCATTGTCGGGGCTCAGTTCCTGTAAACAGGAAACCTGCTAATTCTTCCTGACGGGCGGTCTTTTCGGATCGCCCGTCTTGTTTTCAAGTGTTAGGCCTTCTTTTCCGAGCGCAGCTGCTTGACGGTTTTACCGTTGATGCCGTAGTTGGTCATCGGCACCTCATCAATGACGACCACCAGATGCGTCGTGTCTTTGCCGAGCACATCGGCGATGAGTTTGGTAACCCCTGCGATGAGCTGTTCCTTTTGTTCCGGCGTCGGAGCTTCGGAGTCGCCGGTGAGTTTGATGTTGACGTAGGGCATGGTTTGTTCCTTTGATTGGACAGAGCAATCTTCGCACTGAAGCCTTGGTTGATTCGATTAAGGATGCGAGGCCAACGCGAGATCAGAGCCATTATCTGCAATTTTGCCCTTTAGGTGTTGTAAAAAAGCATCACATCTATTTGAGGCTTGCTTACGAATTTGAGAGTTACGCAATTCGGAGTGAGAATGCTCGCACCCTTTCGGAACAAAGGGTGATTGGGCCTTCGGGCTTGTTGCGGTTCCTTGCAGGCTTGCAACGCTTAAATCCCGGGCCTTTTTGATCAAAAAGATCCCCTATCTTTATAGGAACAAATCAAAATGAAAAAGACTCTTGCTGCAGTTGCCGTTCTTGGCGCTTTTGCCGGTTCTGCTCTCGCTGCTGATGTTCAGCTCTACGGTATCGTTGACTTGGGCGTTGGTTACAACCACGTTGACGTTGATGGTTTGGCTGCCGACGATCAGGACTCCTTCCAGATGAAGTCTGGCCAGGCCTCTGGTTCCCGCTGGGGCATCAAGGGCACGGAAGACCTTGGCAATGGTCTGACGGTTGGCTTCATCCTTGAAAACGGTTTCACGGCGGACGATGGTGTTGATAGCGAACCTATGTTCAACCGTGAATCCAGCCTCTTCATTGAAGGTGGTTTCGGTAAGTTCGCAATGGGCCGTATCGGTTCCATCAACAACGGTCAGTCCTCCTGGGCAAAGGTTGGCATGATCAGTGCCTTTGGTACGTCCGATTGGGGTGGATACTCCGCTCAGGTTGGCAACATCATGGCTACTGCTGGCCAGTGGGATAACATGATTGCTTACCAGACCCCGTCCTTTGCTGGCTTCAAGCTCTACGCTCAGTACAGCATGGGTAAGAAGGTAACGGATGAATACACCGACGAGCATTTCGTTGACCATGAAGTGAGCCTCGGCGAAGAAAACGAATCCTCAAGCGATCGTTACTATGCTATCGGTGCCACCTACAACAACGGCCCGTTCGCAGCCTACTTCGCTGTGGACTCCATGAATTACAGCTCTGCCTACGTCACCGACAACAAAGGTACTATCGGTTATCAGGATACCGACGACAGCCTGACCGTTACGTTGGGCGGTAGCTATGACTTCGAAGTTGTCAAGGTTTACCTCGGCGCCCAGTACTTCGATGAAGTGAAACTCGACTCCATGGGCGGCGTGATCAAGGCTGTCAAGGCTTCTGGCTACGACACCATGGTTAAGGGTTACGCGGTTTCTCTGTCTGCTGATGCTCCTCTCTGGGGCGGTAAGGGCATGATCGGCTTTGGCTATACCGATGCTGAATCTGCCGACAGTGAAATTTCCACCGAAGCTGATGTTGATCTTCAGCGTTATGTCGTGAGCCTCGGCTATGACTATTCGTTCAGCAAGCGTACCGACGTATATGCTGTTGCTTCCTGGATGATGGATAGCTATGAAAACAAGGCTGTCGCCAAGGATGGCGATCCTTCCGCCTGCACCCTTTACGTCGGCCTGCGTCACCGCTTCTAATCAGCTCTATTGCCTGATTACTGCGCGTTCAGCTTTTAGCTGAACACTAAGCCCTCTGAAAGATCGGATCTTTCCGAAGCCTCAGAGGGCTTTTCGTATCCGGAGATTTGTACGCTTTTGGAACTATTTTTACTGTGCTTAATTTTTAATCACGTCGCAAAATTTATTACAAATCAGTGACCGAGAGGTCGAACACCATCACTTATTCACAAAACCTGTGAAGAACCTCCTCCTTATCCACAACGATAGGAATTGTTAAGCAACAACGCTTTGCAAATCCAAGCATCAACTCCTCCTAGCGGCCTCTACAATTGAGGATAACGTTCCTTCCTGCAAAGGCAAGCCATGCGCATACCGATTCTTACTGCCGCACTAGCGACTCTGTTCCTAACCGGTTGTTCGACAACCGTGATCTTTGAAAGCGACTTGGAAGGTGCCGAAGTCACAACGATTGCCGGGCAGAAATACGGCGTGACTCCCGTCTCTGTTTCCTTTTCCAATGATGACTTGGATGCCTCCCGAGGTCCTGACGGCTGTGCGCGCATTCTGGGAGTGACCTACACATGGCCTTCGGGCGCCAAAGTCTCCTCTCCCAACCCGATCGTGCTTTGCGGAGACGGTTACCAATTCCGATACATCATGAAGCGTCCCTCGGACGCTCCGGGTTTGGAAAAAGATTTGCAAAACGCTCTTCAGCTCTCGAAGAGACGCGAAGCCCAGTTGCAAGCCGAGTTGGAAACTGAACGGCTTTACAACGATCGCTTCATGTGGGGACCGTTTATGTGGGGTCCGATGATGATGCCACCTCCCCCGCCTCCGCCTCGTCCTCACCGTAGATGATCTGCTCTTCACATAACAGAGCGGAAATGAATCGCTCTGGCTAGAATGGCAACGCTTTTTCTTTTTAATTCTTTGCTCTTATGAAAGTTCTCGGCATTGAAAGCTCGTGTGATGAAACCGGTGTTGCTTTGATCGACAGCGAAAAAGGGCTGTTGGCCGACGCCGTCTACACTCAAATCGATATGCATCGAGCCTACGGCGGTGTGGTGCCGGAACTCGCAAGCCGCGACCATATCCGCCGTGCGTTGGTGTTAATTGACGACGTTCTGTCACGAGCTAACGTTCAGAAAGAAGACATTGATGCCGTCGCCGTTACCGAAGGTCCGGGTCTGGCAGGTGCACTTCTGGTTGGTTCATCCGTTGCGCACGCCATCGGCTACGCCTTAGGCATTCCTGTCGTAGGTGTACATCACCTGGAAGGCCATCTGCTGTCAGCCTGTCTGGCTGATCCCGCCCCACAATTTCCGTTTATTGCGCTTTTGGTCAGCGGCGGACACACGCAATTCATGCGCGTCAACGCCTTCGGCAGCTACGAGTTGTTGGGCGAAACACTGGACGATGCGGCTGGCGAAGCGTTTGATAAAACCGCCCAATTGCTAGGCGAAGGCTATCCGGGCGGTCCTGCCGTTTCTCGCTTGGCAGAATCGGGAATGCCCGGGGCCATTGAGCTGCCACGTCCGATGCTGCACTCTCCGTCGCTTGACATGAGCTTCTCGGGCCTCAAAACGGCCGTTCTAACCGCCGTCAACGATGCCAAGGATCCCTCTGATCCCCAGTTCCGCTCCGATCTGGCTCTGGCGTTTACGGAAGCCGTGGCCGAAGTGCTCACCACCAAAGCCGTCAAAGCCATCAAAACGACCGGCACCAAACAGTTGGTGGTGGCGGGCGGCGTGTCCGCCAATAAGACGCTCCGAGCCAGCCTTATTGAAGCCTGCCGCAAGCGCGGCGGTCACGTCTTCTTCCCGCCCCAGCGCCTGTGTACCGACAACGGTGCCATGATTGCCGTAGCCGGCATGATGCGTTTGCAACGCATGAGTGAAGAAGAACTCCAAAACGCTTGCAAGCGTTGGAGTTTTTCTGCCAAGCCGCGCTGGACGCTCTCCCAAGCCGCCAATCCGGACGCCGTCAATCCCAGACAGCGCTTCCGCAATCACTGATACATTTCGGGCCGGAATTTCCGGCCCGTGTCATTTGTATATCCGATTTTCGTGACGACCGTCTAAAGCTGCATCTCGGACTTAAAATCCAAACTCGTCATTGAGCGTGTTGCCGATTTTTGACCCACTTTTCCCAGCCGTCCTGACGTAGCTTACAGGCCGGGCACTCGCCGCATCCATAGCCCCATTCATGGAGCACGTCGTGGTTACCCATATAGCAGGTGTGCGTCTGAGTGCGTACAAACTCCACAAAGGTGTCACCACCGAGGTCGTGCGCCAGCTGCCAGGTTTCTGCCTTCGTGAGCCACATCAACGGCGTTTCAATCACGATCTGTCGATCTAAACCGAGCGATAGCGAGACCTGCAGGCTCTTTAGCGTGTTGTCCCGGCAGTCGGCGTAGCCCGAGTAGTCGGTTTCACACATGCCGCCCACGAGAACAGAGCCACCGCGGCGATAGGCAATGGCAGAGGCAAACGTGAAGAAAAGAAGATTGCGTGCAGGAACAAAGGAGTTGGGGACGCCGTCTTTTTCGAACTCAATTTCGATCTCACGCGTCAAGGAGCATTCCGAAATCTGGCCCAGCACCTTCATGTCGATCATGTGATCCTGACCAAGGCGTCCCTCGGCGAAAGGCAGAACGTCTTCAATGGTCTCGAGGATATGCTTACGGCAAGTGATCTCGGCCGTGTGACGCTGACCGTAGTCAAAACCGACGGTTTCCACTTCCTTGAAGTTTTTCAGCGCCCACGCCAAACACGTCGTAGAGTCTTGTCCGCCTGAAAAAAGCACCAACGCTTTCTTGTCCGCAAAGCCACCGGCCATTTTGAAGTCCTTTAGAAATCATTGAAACCGAAGGATTCTACGGCGAAACCGCTTTGAGCAGAGACATCATTGCGCTTCTTTGCTACACTTGGATATATCCCATTGATATATCTTTTTTAGACAAAAAAATGAGCAAAACCGCAAAAGTTTTCATGTCCGGCCGTAGCCAGGCCGTGCGGCTGCCGAAGGAATTTCGATTCGACACCAAAGAAGTCTGGATTCGCCGCAATCCGGATACCGGAGAAATTATCCTCAAGCCAAAGCCCGACCTACCCGAAGGCTTCTGTAACAGTCTTCAGCTCTTTATGCACGAAATGGCTCAACTCAATCGAGAAGAAGGCGAAGAGCTCGAGCCTCTCGAAATTGAACCCCGCGAACCGTGGACGCCGAAGGAACTTTTCAAATGACCTCGTATCTGTTGGACACCAACATTCTCATCGAAGCAGTCCGAGCTGTAGACAATGACCTTCTCTTGAGGTCAAAGACTGCCTTTGGCGCTACTTTCTTCACATCTTCGATCAGTTGGATGGAAATTATGAACGGCGTATATCGATTGACACCCGACGGTGCCATGACAAAAAAAGCCGTTCGTTACCACAAACGTTTCGAGAAACTAACTGAGATCTTACAAATCGAACCTTTTACCAAAGAAGACGCCGAAGTTGCCGCCAAGCTTTACGATCACTCTCGCCGTCTTGGCCGTATGTTGTCTTTTCAAGACGCATTGATTGCCGGTCAGGCACTTTCCCGAAACTTTGTGCTTGTCTCCGGAGATCGTCGAGCCGGCTTCGAGCTTTATGCCGACATGGGGTTGAAATACGAAAACTGGCTCGATCCGATTCATCAGACGCCTCCTTCCACTCTACTCAACGATCTGCTGTAGCAAGTTGGCGCCGAATCTCCGTCAGGGTTTGGCGCCGATCCACTCATAGACGCGCACCGGCACTCGCTTTCCTTCGTCATGCTTCGGTGCCTGGGCGCATGATCCTGAGCAAGCACCGCTTGCACACGCCGGCAGTACTTTCGTGAACCGCACCTTACCTTTGGTTCTCAAAGTCTCCGCCACCATTTCCACCATCTCGAAGGTGGTACGGAACTGTTGCGCGAGTTCCGGTTGTGTAGCCGTTCCATAACGGCGCAAATAATCCTGAATGTCCATCAAAAGGCTCATACTTTGTCCTTGTGTTACATGCAAGAAAAAGCCGCATCCGACAGCGAGTCTCTGGTCTGAGTATCGGATGCGGCCAGTCAGGTGCTTCAGAGTTTTGTTCTCCGAAGCTTTACGGTTGATTGATTACGAAGGTTGAGCTACAGCGATCGGGATCACCTTCGGTCCCTTACCGCGATTGTTCTTCACGTAGTTGCGCATGAAGACCAACAGAGCAGCAAGCAGGCCGAGCGAAATCACAATGGCCACGGTCGCGTAGAGCGGATCCTGTGCAAACGTGCCAACACGGTAGACAATGGTAGCCGTCGAGTAGCCGAGAACCGTCGTCCAGGCCGCCAGGAACAACGTCCAGGCTGCGCCTGCCTCACGATAAACCGCTGCGATTGCCGCTACGCAAGGCATGTAGAGAAGCACCAGCATCAGGTAGGCAAAAGCAGCCAGTTGAGAACCGAAGAGCTTTTGCATCATGTCGATGGTCGTCACCGTCACTTCCTGAGATTCCGCAGCCGCTGCCGTATCCGACAAATCATCCACGGCAATACCAAGAGGATCGGTAAAGGCTCCGCCCAGGTCAGCCAGATTGTCAACAATCGTGCCGCCGGCTTCCGAGAGAATGGCTCCGAGCGACCAACCTTCGTCGGCTTCTTCTTCAGCAGGAGCAGCACCGTCTTCGCCCGCAGCCTCGGCATTCTTGTCGCGCGCCATCTGGTCATAGAGCGAGTTGAGTGTACCGACCACGGCTTCCTTAGCAAAGATGCCGGTAAACACACCCACAGCGGCAGGCCAGTTTTCCTGCGTCACACCCATCGGCGAGAGCACCGGAGCGATCGTGTAGCCGATTTCAGAGAGAACCGACTTTTCGGAGTCCTCATTGCCAAACGAACCGTCGGTACCCCAGCTGTTCAAGAAACCCAGCACGGCGCAGATCACAACGATCACTTTGCCGGCACGGTTCAGGAAGGCCTTCAGGCGATCCCACGTACGCATCATGACGCCCTTAACCGTCGGGATGTGGTACGGCGGGATTTCCATCACGAAGGCGGAAACTTCACCGGGCAGCACCACGCGCTTGATCAAAAAGCCCGTGATGATGGCGGCAATGATGCCGACCACATAGATGCCGAACACCAGATTCTGGCCATTGGTCGGGAAGAACGCCGTCGCAAACAGAACATACACCGGCATGCGAGCGCCGCAGCTCATGAAGGGAGCCATCATGATGGTGATGATGCGGTCGGTTGCCTTATCCATCGTACGGGTAGCCATAATGGCGGGGACGTTGCAGCCAAAACCCACGATCAACGGTACGAAGGCTTTGCCGGGCAGACCCAGAGCGCGCATCACGCGGTCCATCACGAACGCGGCACGGGCCATGTAACCCGAGTCCTCAAGCATGGCGAGGAACAGGAATAGGAAGAAGATCGGCGGAATAAAGGTCGAAACCGTTGTAATACCGCCGCCGATACCGTCGGCGAGCAAGACCTTAAGCCATTCGGGCGTGCCGACTGCCTCAAGCAGGCGACCGAACCCGTCGACAAAGATGCCGGCAAACGTGATGTCAAAGAAGTCAATAAAAGCGCCGCCGAGGTTCTGCGTAAAGAGGAACATCACGTACATGATCGCCAGGAAAATCGGCAGCCCCAACCAACGGTTGAGTACCACCCGATCAATCTTGTCGGTCATCGTATTGCTCATTTCGCCGTGCCGAATCAGCGCTTTTTGCGTGATGCGGTTGACAAAGTTGTAACGAGCGTCGGCAACCACGATATCGGCGTCGCCGTCATAAGCGGCATTCACCTCATCGACAATCTTCTTAACCTTGGCGTAGGCTTCGGCGGGAAGCTTGTCTTCAATTCCCGGAGCACCTTCAACGAGCTGCAACGCGAACCATTCGGGACGTTCCACGCCTTCTTTGCGCAGTCCCTGAGTAATCGCTTCACGAGCCTTCTCAATGCGCTCGTCGAAAGAAACGTTCATCGGCGGCAATTGAGGATTCTTTAAAAATTCCGCAACCGTTTTTTGCAGTTCACGCACACCCTGTTCACGCGCTGCCACCAGTCCCACAACAGGGCAACCGAGTGCCTGCTGCAGCGCCTTCAAATCCACCTCAATTTTGTGGTTCTTGGCAATGTCGAGCATATTGACGGCAACGACCATCGGCACGCGCATTTCGATGAGTTGGGCCGTCAGATAAAGGTTGCGTTCCAGGTTGGAGGCATCAACGATGTTGATCACCGCCTGCGCTTCATCCGTGAGGATGTAGTCACGTGCAATGCGTTCGTCTTCGCCGGAAGTCGAAGCCGGCGTAATGGAATAAATGCCGGGAAGGTCAACAATCTCTACGTCGTTGCCTTCAAAGCTATAACGGCCGGTTTTCTTGTCGACAGTTACGCCCGGCCAGTTGCCGACTTCTTGTTTCGAGCCCGTCAGGGCATTAAAAAGCGTTGTCTTGCCGCAATTCGGATTGCCGACAATGCAGATGATGTTTTTCATATTGCAATCCCCAACTCAGTCCAAACGCACTTCCATAATGGCGGCTTCGTCCTTTCGAACGCTGATGAAGCTACCGCGCACGCGAATCTCCACTGGATCCCCCAGCGGAGCCACGCGCACCACTTCAAACGCTGTCCCGGGTGTTGCGCCGAGCATCAGCAAACGCCGACGGTATTCCGGCGCCTTTTTGTCATAGCCGACAATCGTCCCCTTGGTTCCGGGGGAAAGTTCTTTTAACAACATGGTTTGCCTGTCCCTTGTTTCGAGCCGCGTGTTTCTTACTGACAAATCCGCGGTGCTTAGTACACGTAAATTTTCTGAGCAACGTCAAAGTTCACGCCGATGCGGCTGTCTCCGACGGCAATCAAGATGCTCTCGTTGACCGCACCGCTTAACACGCGAACCGAACTGCCCACATGCAATCCAAGTTCATCGAGACGAGCCGCCTCGGGAGCCGGAAGCTTGACCTTGGCAACGATGCCGGGTTCTTCGATTTTCAGTTGCGTGAGCTTGCGAATTGTTCGTTCTTTGTTCATTGCTTTTGCGTTTGTGGTGGCTCCGAAATCGCTCACCGAGCAACCCGAAGTCATCAATGATGGATAAATTCAATGCGAATGATACCTTTTCTCAATCTCAATGAGAACGGTTATCAATCAGTATTTTCAACAATGAATCAGCACCTCAAACATTGACACTTGTTTCCTGATGTCGCTTAGCAGCAAAGAAAACGACATGAGAGCTTGAAAATTAGTAATTCTCGTTCGCATCAAAAGAATGTTCGTCGCCGCTCAAGATTTGCAAAAAGAGCCGTGACATCAAGGGCCCCGGCTCTGTTTGATTTGCGAATCGGTTTACACCTTCATTGCGTCGTTATGTGCTTAGAACGTGTGCACGAGACCCACGCCGAACCCGACGCTGTTGTATTCGGCACGATCCATCAAACCAAACGCCATTTCGTTTGTTCCGAGATCTTTGTCAAGGCCGTCGCCGCCGACCGAGTAGAACGCAGCGCCATAAAGCGTCGTACGCTTGCTCATGTCATAGGTGTAAGCCAAGCCGAGAATCGTGGCGTTGCCCTCTTCGTCGGACACCGCATCGTTTTCACCCTTGACGTACTGAACGGAAGCGCGCAGCGTGCCCTGTCCAAGCGGAGCCGTGGCGCCGAGCATGAAGCTGTCGAAGTTATAAGCGGCGCCAGAGATTTCTCCTGCCGCAAATTCGCGCGTCTTGCTGGCGTGTTGATACACAAAGCTCGGACGGATTACTTCAAAGTCATAAGCAGCGGCTACCGTAAAAGTCCAGGAGTTGTCGTTATCTGACAAATTGTTGCGCTCGGCTATCTTGTCATACTTACGCATTTCAGCAATCGCCGCCAGCGCCAGCGGACCGTTTTCGTAGGACACGCCCAAACCGTAGTAGTGATCGCGATCCGACCACTTGGCATTGGAGTCGTCATCACCGGTGTTGCCCATCAGAGAAACTTTGAAGCCCTCCATCGGCGTCACTTCGACAACAGCCATGTTGCCGCTGGCGTAGTCCTTGGAGGCAAAAGCGCCCAAACCAGCGACGCCCACAAAGGCTTCCATCGGGTCAAATCCGCAGATCAGATCAAAGTCGCCGCCGGCACTTGACAGACCGCCGATGTTGCCGAAGGCAAAATTGACTTTGTCATTGCCGATGCGCAGATAGGCCTGGCTATCAAAAATCTTACCGTCCGTAGCCAAGGCACCCGTGTCCGAACCGAACTCGTTTTCCAGCGTAAAGCCGACAGTCCAACCGTTGCCGAGATCTTCTTCACCGGTAATGCCCCAGATGGAATCGCCCCAGAAACCGCTTTCCATCGAAAAAGAATCTTTGCTTTCTTGGTTTTCCTGATCAATTCCTCCTGACAAGGAAGCCTGGTTCTGGTAGAGCACCCCCGTTGAAACCGAACCATAAAGCGAAACCTGAGCTGCCTGAACCGAGAAGGCGGCGGCGCTCACCGCCATCGCCAGAAGCGTTGTCTTGAATTTGGTCATTTGTTGTCTCTTTAAAAGTAGGAAGAAGCGACGGCAAGAAGCGTTTTTTCAGGACCTATCGAACCGTCTTGAATCGTTGCGAATTGTAATAAGAATTATTCTCATTTCGCAACGATGAGCAGAATTCACTCGAAAATCGTTGCTTCTTTGACAAAAAAGCAAAGCGTTTAGAGAGTTTTACCTAGCCTAGAGCAACAAAAAGCCCGCAACGAAAACAAGCTTCGAAGCGGGCCGAAAGAAACGAGACGGCGGTCAACTATGCTTTTTTACGCGGCAGACGTTTGATCAGCGAAGAGGTATCCATTCGCGACGCCCCCATTGCCTGCAGTTCACCGTAGAACTGATCAACCAGCGCTGTCACGGGAAGCGATGAACCGTTACGTCTGGCTTCGGCCATCGCAATGCCGAGATCCTTGCGCATCCAGTCAATGGCAAAGCCAAAATCGAATTTGTCGTCCACCATCGTTTCGCCGCGGTTGGCCATCTGCCAGGAGCCAGCCGCCCCCTTTTCGAGTACCTTCAGAACCTTTTTCATGTCCAAGCCGGCGTTCATACCAAACGCAACCGCTTCCGACAACCCTTGCACGGCTCCTGCCAAGGCAATCTGGTTAACCATTTTGGCTAACTGCCCGCTACCGGCCTCACCGAGATACGTGACGTTGCATGCATATGAGTCAATCACGGGCTTGGCCTTTTCGAAGACGTCGGCCTCTCCGCCTACCATCACGGTGAGAACGCCGTTGACGGCACCGGCTTGCCCTCCCGACACCGGAGCATCCAGAAAGCCCAAACCACGGGACTTGCACGCCGCAAAAAGCTCACGAGCGAGATCAGCCGAGTCAGTCGTGTGATCCACGAAGACGGCTCCCGCTTTCATACCGGAAAAGGCGCCTTGTTGTCCGAGCACGACACTTCGCACATCGTCGTCGTTACCCAAACACGCAAATACGAAATCGGCATCCTCAACCGCTTCAAAAGCCGTTGCTTTGTAGCCCGCACCATACTCCTGCGCCCACTTTTGAGCTTTAGCGGTCGTGCGGTTGTAGACGGTCACATCAAAGCCTTTTTTAACCAAGTGGCCAGCCATGGGATAGCCCATGACGCCGAGTCCCAAAAATGCGCATTTGATACTCATTGCTCCTCTCCTTTTCGTTAGCCTTCCACCTCAGCGTATTCGGCCGCCTGATCGCCCCAGTCGTACAAAGCCGAAAGCGTCTCTTCAATGGCTTCATAGCGTTCTTCCTTGATGCTGCCCTCGTTTAGGAGCGTTTCATAGCGATCACGCACGGAATCGATCTCTTCGAAATATGCTTCGAGTGTCATCGGTGCGACGCCGTCCTGCGTCAGACGTTTACGGCATTCGGTCAGCCACTTTTCCTTTTCGGATTCGTTCAAGGTCTGCGGCGCACAGCGCGCACGCAAGCGGAAAAGCAACTCGTTTAAGCGATCGTCGTCAAAGTACAGTCGTCCCTCGTGGACCTGTTCGGCAATCGTTTCAAAGTCGAGATTCAAAAGTCCTTGGGCACGCGCACGATCGGCATCGTTTACAAAACCGTCGTAGAGAGCCGCTTCCGCATCTTTGGGGCCTTCTGTCGCAAAGCGCGTTTTATTATTTTCATCAAATACCTGCCAAGCCTGCAGCACCGGACCTTCAATCAAACCATGCAGGCGCGTGAGCCTTTCGCCGTTATCCACGACTGTCTGCAGATTGATGCAGAATCGCTCGCAGACCGAGTTCGACGCCACACGCAGATCGGAGCAAACAAACGGACACTCGTTGATGCGAAGACGCCGCAAGGCCAAGGACTCTTCCCCCTCTTGCCGCATAGAGGCGGGCGCAAACGCTCGGCGAGCGATTGTTTCGGGATCCAGTCCCGTAAGCTCTTCGGGATTTTCTCTGCAATCCCAAACGAAGTATTCGTTTTGGTTTTCCGGATTGCGGGCCACCGGCATCACAAAACGCAAAAAGCCGCGTTCCTGCCCAGCTCTCGGATCAACCCACAAACAGGGGCGACCGGTATCGAGCGCCTCGGCAATCTTGAGCTTACTTCTGTTGTTCAGGGCCCACTGCCACAAGCGCTGTTTTTTATCAGCCAAAAAACGCGCAAGCGCCACAGTTGCCGCCACGTCGCTTGATGCATCGTGCGCATGACTGTGCTCAATTCCGTTGGCGGCCGTCAGTTTTTCAAGCTTAAACGTGTGACGATCGGGCTTTGCGGGATCGTTGCTGCGTACCTTGGGCCAGACGACGCCCTCAGGGCGAAGCGCCCAGACGGCAAGCACAAACGGGTACAAGTCCCAACGAGAGCAGCCGTTGCGCCAGACATGGCTGTACATATCAAGCAAGTTACGCCAGAAAAGCGAGCGATTGACCTTGTCGTCAAACCCGATGCTGTTGTAACCCACCGAAATGGTTGCCGGGGTATTGAGTTCCTTAAAAACACGCTTGGCAAAATCCACTTCGGCCAGCCCCTTGTCAGAGGCTTCCTGCGGTGTGATACCCGTAAGGACACAGGCCATCACGTTGGGAAGGTACTCCATTGAGGGACGGCAATAAAACAAGTCGGCCTCTGCCGTCGGCTCAAAGGTCAAAGTCGTACGCATCCCGGCGAACTGCGCCGGCCGATCGCGCACCGTATCGAGCCCAAACGTCTCGTAGTCGTACCAATAAAAAGTTGTGCTCTGCGTCATTTGTGTCGTCGACTGGGATCTTGGTTTTCGTCTCGCGCTGTTTCTAAAGAAAAAGCCGCCGCACACTTCTCCCTGCGGCGACTTCATTCCGGGACAAATCGCAAGCCGGCAAGCTAAAGCCTGTCAGGGCTCAGAACCGTTTTGCTGAGCTTCCTTTTGCTTACCCGCATTGACCAAGCTCTGCAGGTAGTTGGCGGCATATTGTGCCACCGTCTCAAGCTTGATATTGCCGTCGGGCTGCACGGGACCGGAGCCGCGCTGCAACGCCTTACCGTCAATCACTGCCTGGAAATCAAACGACTTCGCGACCTTGTCGTCCGTCGTCACACCATAAAAGAGACACAACCGGCAGTCAGCGGGAACCTGATTGTGTTCCACAACCCGCGTCTTGACACCCGTGTGCTGCAACCCGGCCTCAATGGCTTTAACGAGCTTTTCATTACCCAGTTGTGCGTTCTGATGCCGAACGACACAAATGGTATCGATTTTCCCTTTGCTGGCCTGAGCCTGCTGTTGAACTTCGCCATCCTGAGCTTTCTGAGCCGTAGGGCATCCCGTAAGCAACAGAGCTGCGGCAGCTAACACCGCAAGTTTTACCGGTAAAAACTTCTGCATGAAATCATCTCCGTCAAGAACGCGTCGGAAAAGGGTCCGTCCTCCTTTTTCGAAGAAAGTTTAACGACTCGGAACAAAAAGGAGGAACCGGCCCATCTCCACATCTTTCTTCGTCAGGCGATCTTGGAGTAGCCGCCTGCGCGATCAGATTCGCGCAGGTAGCGATCAAACTGCATCGCCACGGCACGCACAAAGATCTTGCCCTTGGGCGAAACGATGATCTTGTCGGCCGTGAGTTCGGCAAGCTCGTGCTTGACGTATGCCTGAAGCTTCTTCATTTCATAGGCGAAGTATTCGTCGAACTTGATGCCGAATTCCTCTTCGATTTCCCGCTTGTCGAGTTCAAAGCGACACATGATCGTCATGATGACGGCGCGGCGCAACTTGTCGTCGTCGTTGAGATCAAAGCCGCGGCAGGTCGCAAGCTTGCCCGACTCGATCGCTGCGCTCCAAGGTTCGATTTCGCGAGGGTTGCAGGCGTAGAGGCCGTCGACGAACGAAATCGAGCTCGGTCCCAAGGCCACCATGTCGCACTCGGCTCGCGTGGAGTAGCCCTGGAAGTTGCGCTGGATGGTGCCGTTGACCTGAGCAATCGAGAGCTCATCGGTTTCCTTGGCGAAGTGATCCATGCCGATGTAGCGGTAGCCATGGCTCGTGAGCGTCTTGATCGCGTCGAACATGATGTTGACGCGTTCGGCCGCTCCGGGCAGTTCCGCAGGAATGATGCGGCGCTGAGGCTTGAAGATGTTGGGCAGGTGCGCGTAGTGATAAAGAGCGATGCGATCGGGCGAAAGCTCAATCACCTGTTCGATCGTGCGGGCAAATGTCGCGCGCGTCTGACGCGGCAAACCGTAGATAAGGTCCATGTTAATCGAGCCGAACCCTTCGGCTCGAGCGCTTTCGAGCACTTCCTTGGTCATCTCGAAAGGCTGAATGCGGTTGACGGCTTTCTGCACGTCCGGATTGAAGTCCTGCACGCCCAGGCTCATGCGGTTGAAGCCCGCCTTGCGAAGCGTCTTGATCTTGGACGGAGGGCAGCTTCGCGGATCGACCTCGATCGAAAATTCGCCGCCTTCCTCAAACGGAAAGCGTGCATTGAGACCGGCCATCAGTTCGAGAATTTCGTCATCGTTCAGAAAGGTCGGCGTGCCGCCGCCCCAGTGCAGCTGCTCGAGCGTTTTAATTCCCGTGAGATGTTCCTTGGCAAGATCGGCTTCCTTCAAAAGTGTCTTGATGTAGGCGGCAGAGCGCGAATGATCGCGCGTGACGATCTTGTTGCAGCCGCAGTAAAAGCAAACGTCATTGCAAAACGGAATGTGGCAGTAAAGCGAAAGCTTGGCGGGCTTGGCTGCCTTTTCGCGGCGGGCAAGCGCCGCCTGGTAATCCTCAGGCGTGATGCGGCCATGGAATCGGTCGGCCGTCGGATAGGACGTGTAGCGCGGTGCGGGAACATCGAATTTCTTCAAAAGAGCTTCATCGGGCAGCTCTACGCCGGCACGTGTGGGGTCGAAATCCATATTGAGAAACCTCGGAAATTTCTATGACAAAACGCAAACTTACCTGTTATGATTCAGCAATTCACGAAACTTTTGATAACAATCAAATGTTTCGACGACAGTTTACTGCCGGCCTGAATCGGCTCTGCTCTTAGGGGCAAAGTTCACCTGGCTGCCGGCGGTCTTCGGTTGTCGGCCATCCTTGCGGACGGGCTTCGGATGCTGGCGGCAGTGTAAACGCTGGAGATTATTCTTTCATTAGCATTGCACGCCCTTTCAAGTCCGGAATTTGCTTTCCGCCTCGCCCGATCCGATTTCCGCATAAGCAGCAAGGCGTCTTTGCCGTGGGCTGACGACCCGGGCCGTTTTGTTTGCGATCGACTCTTATGCTCAACAACCCCACGATCAACATGGCAACGCTTCGAGTGGCGTGCTCCAACTGCAACCTGCGCGAATTGTGCCTGCCTCTCGGCCTCACCCTCAAAGAAATCGAACGGCTTGAAGAGTTGGTGAGCACCCGAAAGCGCGTGCGCCGAGGTGAGGCGCTTTATCGCGCGGGCGACCGCTTTGATGCGCTCTATGCCATCCGTCTGGGATTTCTCAAGAGCGCCGTCACCAGTTCCGACGGTCGCGAACAAGTCACGAGCTTTCATATGTCGGGCGACATCGTCGGTCTCGACGGCCTGGCCGGCATGGTCTACTCGAGCGATCTGATCGCACTTGAAGACACGGAAGTGTGCATCCTTCCTTACGACAAGCTTCTTGAAGTTACGCAAAACATGTTCTCCATGAGCCAGCACTTCCAAAAGTTGCTTGCCATGGAAATCGTGCGCCAAAACGGCGTGATGCTGCTGTTGGGTTCGATGCACGCCGAAGAGCGTCTGGCTGCCTTCATCCTCAATCTCTCGCAGCGTTTCGAGCAGCGCGGCTACTCCCGCAGCGAATTTGTGTTGCGCATGACGCGAGCCGAAATCGGCTCCTACTTAGGCCTCAAACTCGAAACGGTGAGCCGCGTTCTGAGCCGCTTCTCGCACGACAACCTGATCATCGTCAATCAAAAGCACGTTCAGATCATGGACTTCGAAGGTTTGCGCGCCATTGTAAGCGGCCAAGCATACAGCCACGAAAACCCGGGCCTGCACCGCATCGAGCCGGTTGCCCACCGCGGCGTCGACGACCTGGTCGGGCTCGAAGATTGATGCCGCAATGATCTTGCCGGCTCAGCTAAAGCTCTTCTCCACGCTGTCGGCAACCTCGTCCAAGGTCACGAGCGTCAGATGTTCGTTTGGATCCTGAGCCAAAAGTTTCAGGCCAGGCGCAAATCCTGACTTGGAAAACAGAACGTAGTGCGCTTGTTCGTGCGGCACTGCTTGCGCCTTCTTTTTGAGCCTCACATAGTCACCGAGCGCAAATTCCGACTGCCGGAACTTGCACTCGCCAAATAGCCGCGCGCGGCCTTCAAACGGAACCGCGAGAATATCAACCTCCTCGTTTTTATCCCACCAGCGACCGATGCGGCTCGCGGCAAAAGGTAACTTCTCCTTGAGATTGAGCTTTTCCAAATACTGCCGGCAGACTTCCTCAAAAGGAAAGGATGCGATTTCGTTGAGCCTGGGAGCAACCTGATGCTTCCAGACGAGTTCAGCGCCTCCCATGTTCAAAACGCTGAAATTGGGCCAGACATAGCGGTACCAGAACGCTACCAAATTGTCCGCAATGTCGTATAACCCTCGCTGACTGTTGGCCTTCTCCTTAAAACTTTGATCGGCAGGAAACGATCGCTCAACAAAACCCATCTCGGCAAGCGAGCGCAAGTAGCGCGGCAGATTGGGCGACTGAATAACCGTCTTTGATGCAATCTCGGAAAATCGATGGCTTCCTGTGGCTACTGTCCTCAGGATGTCGTTGAAGCGCCCGGGCTCCCGACACTCCTGCGCGATAAGCTGCGTCGGATAATCCCACAGTCGGCCGCTTGGCGAGAGCAATTGCTCGCGTATGTTTTCTTCGACCGAACGGTTCGGATCAAAACAGTTCAGCGCGTACGGCGTTCCGCCCAGTACGGAATAAGCAAGAACGGCATCAGCCGCGTCGTACTGAGGAAAAAATTGACGCACATCGTCAAAGAGCATCTGATCAACCTTGACGGTGCGCGTAGCGCGACCAAAAAGCGGGCTTTTTTCGGAAAGCACTTCTTTTTCCATGAAAGAGAGCGCACTGCCACACAGAACGATCATCACATTTGCCGACTGCAGCTCGTGATCCCACAGATGCTGCAAAAGCGATGGCAACGTCGGATTACCTTCAGCCATATACGGAAACTCATCGAGCACCATCATCTTCTTGCCGCTTCCTGGTAACGCCGCCAACTGACGGAAACCGGCCTCCCAATTGGGCAGCGTCTCGAGCATTCTGGAAACCGGCGCACCGGCCCGTTTCATCGTTTCGTTGAAATCCTGCCGTTGACCCGCATCGTCCTGTCGTTTGGCGGCAAAGTAGACGCCAGCTTTGTCCTTGCAAAATTGCGTCAGCAACGCGGTCTTTCCGATGCGGCGGCGTCCGTAGACTACGACCAGCTCGGAGCGATCCGATTCGTAGGCCGTCTGCAGCGTGCAAAGTTCTTTGTCTCGACCGATGAATGTATACATACTTGGATTCCGAAAAATTTACTATTACAGAAATTACTATTTTTAAGAAAAGTAATTCCTTTGATAGCATTTTAGTCCGCGCGGCACCCCTTCGTTTTTTCTTCGCATAAATCCGTGTTTTCTAAGCAATTCTGCGTAGAATCCTCTGCACAGCAATCCGAACGTCGATTCAACCTGTGGGATATCGACGCCGAAGGTTTGAGTTGTCTCCCGAAGGCGCCTCCTTTCGCCCGGATTGCCATTCCTCGAGTCTTTTTTCGTATGAGCGAAGCCGTCAAAACCAACGACAAAACCCCTGAAATCGTTCCGCACCACGCCGCCGAGCCCGATGTCAGCCTCGGGGCGCTTGCCAAACTCTCCGCCCCGATCTTCATCGCCAATCTGGCGTTGATGGGCGCAGCCACAATCGACACCTTGATGACCGGCAACCTCGGCAAAGAGCACCTTGCCGTCGTCGCTTTGGGCGGTGCGACGTCCGTCATGGTTCTTTTCGGACTGGTGGGCATTTTGCAGGGGCTCTCCCCCATCGTCGGTCATCACTACGGCGCACGCAATTACAAAGCAATCGGCTTTGAACTTTCTCAAAACCTGTGGCTGGCAATTCTGCTGGGCATCATCGGCTGCGTATTGTTGCTGCAAACGGATTTTTGGACGAAATTCGGCGGGGTCTCAGGCGAAGTCGCTCGCATGACCTCGCTCTTTCTCGTCTTTTCCGCGCCGGGTATTTTCGCGTCCATCGTCTCCCGAAGCTTTATTGCTCTGAATGCGGCGGTGAGCCGCCCTCGCGTGACGATGTACGTGAGCCTTTTGATGCTCGCCTGCAAGATTCCGCTCAACTGCATCTTCATGTACGGATGGCTCGGTTTTCCCGCTCTGGGCGGTGCGGGTGCCGGGTTGTCGCTTGCTGTCGACGCATGGCTGGCGCTCATCTGCTACATCGTCATCTACAAAAAGGACGCCTTCTACGACAAGATGCGCGCCGAACGCTTTTTCTGGCCGCAGATCAAAGCCGTACTCACGCAGCTCAAGTTAGGCATTCCCATCGGCCTATCGATCTTTTTTGAAGTGAGCTCCTTTACGCTCATGGCGATCTTCATCTCACGCCTGGGCACGACAGATGTCTCGGCCCATCAGATCGTCGGCAACATCACGGCAACGCTTTACCAAATCCCGCTTTCAATCGCGATTGCCGTGTGTGTGATGGTGAGTCAGTCACTTGGAGCCGGCAGTCCGAAAGCCGCTCGTGAAATCACCGTTCGCGGCCTTAAGGTTGCTTTGGGCATTGCCGCCTGTTCGGTCGCCTTCATGTATTTCGGTCAAAACTTCCTGCTGGGGCTCTATTCCAAAGAAACGGCTGTGACATCGCTTGCCGCTTCTCTGCTTGTTTTCGGCATGATTTACCACATCACCGATGCCGCACAGACTGTTTCCAATTTTGCTCTGCGAGGCTATCGTGTCACGATGTTGCCGATGATCATCTACGGTGTGATGCTCTGGGGCGTGGGCTTAGGAGGCGGATACTATTTTGCCTTTGACGGCACGCTCATCTTCGGTCAACCGTTACGTGCCGAAGGCTTCTGGATGTGTACGGCCGTAGGTCTGTGCTTGGCCGGCGTCACGCTTTCGATCATTGCGCTTTGGGTCTCCAAAGTTCGTGTTGCCGATTCGCTTGCCCATGGACACGCCGCGCACGCACGAAAAGTTTGACGGAAAAACCAGAAAGCATTTGAGCAGTCGGCTCGTGACGGATTGCAAATTTTCCGTAAGTTCGAAATCCTCTCTTGCTAGAATGCTTCCCAAACTCCATGGAGCGTTTATTAGGAAACGCTTGTTTTGCGATGCCCTTTCCTTTTAAGGGCACGCCACAATTTAGGACAAATACGACATGGCATTAGTGAGCATGCGCCAGCTGCTTGATCATGCAGCGGAAAACGGTTACGGCGTTCCCGCCTTCAACGTCAACAACATTGAACAAGTTCAGGCCATCATGACAGCTGCCGCCGAAGTCGGCGCTCCGGTCATCATGCAGGCTAGCGCCGGCGCCCGCAAGTATGCCGGTGAGGCTTTCCTTCGCCACATCATTGAAGCCGCTGTGGAAAGCTGGCCCGATGTGCCGGTGTGCATGCACCAGGACCATGGTCAGAGCCCGGCTGTCTGCCAGATCGCCATGCGCATGGGCTTTACGTCCGTGATGATGGACGGCTCACTCATGAGCGACGGCAAGACGATTTCCTCCTACGAATACAATGTTGACGTCACCCGCCGAGTGGTTGAAAACGCCCACTGCATCGGCGTGTCCGTTGAAGGCGAATTGGGCTGCCTGGGTTCTTTGGAAACCATGAAGGGCGACAAGGAAGACGGTCACGGCACGGACGCTACCATGTCGCGCGAACAGCTTCTCACCGACCCCGATCAGGCCGCGGAGTTCGTGCGCGAAACGCAACTTGACGCTCTGGCAATTGCCATCGGCACGAGCCACGGCGCCTATAAGTTCACGCGTAAGCCCACCGGTGAAATTCTCTCGATTCAGCGCGTCAAAGAAATTCACGAACGTCTTCCGAACACGCACCTTGTGATGCACGGCTCAAGCTCGGTGCCGCAGGAATACCTCGCAGAAATCCGCGAATTCGGCGGCAATATGCGTGAAACCTACGGCGTGCCCGTTTCCGAAATTCAGGAAGCCATCAAGCACGGCGTGCGCAAGGTCAACATCGACACCGACATTCGTCTGGCAATGACGGCTGCGATTCGCCGCTTCCTCGTCGAACACCCTGAAAAGTTTGATCCGCGCGAATACCTCAAGAAGGCCCGTCAGGCCGCTTACGAGCTGTGCAAGACCCGCTATCTTGAATTCGGCTGCGAAGGTCAGGGCGCTCGCATCAAGCCTCTTTCGCTCTCTGTGATGGCCGCCAAGTACGATGCCGGCGAACTGGCTCAGAAGGTTCAGTAATTCGGTTTTTACGCCACAGTTTTGCGGCCGTGGAATTGAGTTCCCCGGCCGCAATTTTTTGACGCTCTTTTGACGCAGGAAATTTTGCTATGCCTCAGGATGCACGCGACTTAAAAGGCAAAACCGGCATTCGGCGCCTCATCAATGCCACACGTTACTCGCGCGACGGCTTTGCCAAAGCCTTCCGAACCGAAGAAGCTTTCCGGCAGGAATCCATTCTGTCCGTTGTCGGACTCGTCGCCCTCTTTTTCATCCCGGCAGCCTTCACGCTCAAGCTCTTTGCCGTCTTCGCGCTCGTGTTTCTGCTCGTGACCGAACTTCTGAATTCCGCCGTGGAAGCCGCCATCGACCGCATCGGGCCGGAAATTCATCCGATGAGCAAGTACGCCAAGGATGCCGGCAGCTGTGCCGTGCTCTTTGCACTCACGTTCTGCATCTTCGTGTGGTGCGTACTGCTGTGGGACGCTTTCGTCTCGCCGCTGATGGCGCACTAAGAAAAGTGTGAAGAAACTGCCGAGTTTTATCCATCTCGGCAGTCTCCGGCTCCTACGCGCGAAAAGCTGGCATTTCAGTGGATCCCATTAGGTAGAGATCCACGGCACGTGCACAGCGTCTCCCCTCGCTCATTGCCCGCACCACAAGCGACTGTCCGCTTCTGACATCCCCGCAGGCAAACACGCCGGACACTGAAGTCGCAAAAGGATAAGCAGCTGACTCAATACCGGCCAGTGCGTTTCCCCGGGCATCGCGTTCGATCCCTAAGGCCTCAAGAAGTTCCTGAGCCGGTTGCACAAAACCCATCGCCAAAAACACGCGATCGGCCGCGATCTCAAAATCCGACCCGACGGTTTCCGTAAATTTTTTTGTGACCGGATCCCTCGTCACTTTCACGCAGTGCAGTCCTCGCACTTCTCCGGCATCGTTCACCAAAATCGCCTTGGTGGAAATTCTCCACAATCGTTCACAACCTTCTTCGTGAGACGATGAGGTGCGAAGCTTCACGGGCCAATCCGGCCAGGTGGCAGCCTTATCCTCCTGCTGCGGTGGACACGGTCCGATATCGATTTGAACGATGCTCGCCGCTCCCTGACGTCGCGCAATGCCCACGCAGTCGCTGCCGGTATCGCCGCCTCCGATGATGACAACCTTGCGGTCTTTGCATGAAATCGGCGCTTCATCAAGTTCGCCCGAGACGACACGGTTTTGTCCGATCAAAAGTTCCAGCGCGAAATGCACCCCCTTGGCTTCTCTTCCCGGCACGTTAAGATCTCGCGGAATCTCGGAGCCGCACGCCAGAACAACAGCGTCGCAATCGCGCTTGAGTTTGTCTGCCGATACTGTCTTTTGCGCTTGGGAAAACACGCCTTGCGCAAACGCTCTGGCACCAATTGCGGTACTAAGTTTGAAGGTGACGCCTTCGGCCTGCATCTGCTCGATGCGCCGATCGATAAGATCCTTCGGCAGTTTGAAGTCCGGAATACCATAGCGCAACAGGCCGCCCGCCTTATCATTTTTCTCGTACACCGTCACTTTGTGTCCGGCTCGTGCCAATTGCTGAGCACAAGCCAATCCCGCAGGCCCCGAACCTACCACCGCCACGCGCTTTCCCGTTTTAAGCAAGGGTTTGAGAGGTTTGACCCAGCCCGAGAGCCACGCGCGGTCAATGATGGCCCGTTCGATGGTTTTGATTCCGACGGCGGCATCTTCGAGGTAATACTGCGTGCAGCCCGCTTCGCAGATTGCCGGACAAACGCGACTCGTGAATTCCGGGAAACTGCTCGTCGAATTCAGACACTCCCAGGCCGCGCGCCACTTGCCGTCACGAACCAGTCGATTGAAGTCCACAGGACGGTTGTGCAACGGGCAACTTGCCGAGCAAAACGGCGTGCCGCAATGCAAACAGCGCAGAGACTGCCGATGGATTTCGTCATCCGTGAGTGCGATCGTGAAGTCGCCGAAGTGCTTGATGCGTTCTTGAACGCTTTGGTGTCCGAGTTCAATGCGTTGCAGGCTTTCGGTCGAGGTGTTCTTTTGTTCGGTCATTTTTCTCTCCCACGGTTATCGACCGGCACCGGCCAAAAGCGCTTCTTTGTACTGAAGCGGCATCACTTTCACGAACCGCGCCCGGGCGTTGCTCCAATGTGCGAGCAGTTCAGCCGCTAGCTTGGAACCCGTAAACCTCGCATGGCGCTCAATGAGATCCTTTAATAGCTCTTCATCCGTCACACCGAGATGCCAGGTACGAGAGTCGCTCGAGCGACGCTGCTCAGATTTTGCGACGACTCGTTCAAGTGAGACCATGGACGTGTTGCAGTGCGACTCAAAGTCGCCGTCGGCATCAAACACATAAGCGACGCCGCCCGACATCCCGGAGGCAAAATTTCGCCCTGTTTTGCCAAGCACCACCACGGTGCCGCCTGTCATGTATTCACAGCCGTGATCGCCCGTACCTTCCACAACAGCACTCGCTCCCGACAAACGCACCGCAAAGCGCTCGCCCGCAACACCGTTGAAATAGGCTTCGCCCGAAGTCGCACCATAAAGCGTCGTGTTGCCGGCGATGATGTTTTCCTGACTCTTGCCGTGAAAATCAACGCCGGACCTCACGATGATGCGGCCGCCCGAAAGTCCCTTGCCGACATAGTCATTGGCGTCGCCCTCTAGTACCATCGTCATGCCGGGCACCGCAAACGCTCCGAAGGATTGACCGGCTGTCCCCTTGAACGCCAGGTGCACCGTATCGTCGGCTAGCCCCCGTGCGCCATACTGCTCGACGATCGCGTGCGCAATCTGCGTACCCACCGTACGGTTGATGTTGCCGATGGCATAGGTCTTCCGAACCGCCTTCCCTGCCTTGATATGCGGTCCGATGTCGGCAAGAATCCGTGCGTCGAGGCTTTTTTCGAGATCGTGCCTTTGGGACAAACGATGGCGCCATTCCTCGGGCTGGCTTTGCGGCCGATATAGCACGCGGGCAAGGTCGACGCCTTCGGCCTTCCAGTTGTCAATGTCATCTCGCTGTACCAAAAGGTCGCTGCGTCCGATCAACTCTTCAAACCGTCGAACACCCAGCTGCGCCATGATTTCGCGCACCTCTTCGGCCACGAAGAAGAAATAGTTGACAACATGAGAAGGCTGTCCTTTGAAGCGCTTTCTCAAGTGAGGATCCTGCGTCGCGATTCCCACAGGACATGTGTTGAGATGGCACTGGCGCATCATCAGGCAGCCTTCGACCACCAACGGCGCCGTGGCAAAGCCGAATTCATCCGCACCGAGCATGGCCCCGATCACCACATCGCGCCCGGTCTTGATCTGACCGTCAACCTGCAGCACCACTCGCTCGCGCAGCTTGTTGACGACAAGCGTCTGCTGCGTTTCCGCTAACCCAACTTCCCAGCAACTGCCTGCGTGCTTGACGGAGGAAACAGGGCTGGCTCCCGTACCGCCGTCGTGTCCGGCAATGACAATATGGTCGGCCTTGGCTTTGGCCACACCCGCGGCGACCGTGCCCACGCCCGTTTCGCTGACGAGTTTCACCGAAATATCCGCTTTCCCGTTGGCACACTTGAGGTCATAGATAAGCTGAGCCAAATCCTCAATCGAATAGATGTCGTGGTGAGGCGGCGGAGAAATCAACCCCACACCGGGCACCGAATAGCGCAGTTCAGCGATGTACTCAGTCACTCTGTGCCCCGGTAGCTGTCCGCCTTCTCCGGGTTTGGCGCCTTGCGCCATCTTGATTTGAATCTGATCGGCACTAGCCAGATATTGCTCAGTCACACCGAAGCGACCGCTTGCCACTTGCTTGATGCGTGAGCGCAAACTGTCGCCGTCTTCGAGCTTGATGTCGGCCACAATGCGGTCGTGTCCGAGAACATCGGCAACCGTCATGCCTTTTTTAACCACGGAGTGACCTGCCTTGAGTTCGGCCTCATAGCGTTTCGGGTCTTCACCTCCTTCGCCTGTGTTGCTCTTGCCGCCGATGCGGTTCATGGCAACGGCAAGCGTTGCATGAGCCTCCGCAGAAATGGAGCCCATGCTCATCGCACCCGTCGCAAAACGCTTGACGATGTCCTTGGCGGGTTCCACCTCGTCAATCGGAACCGGGGTACAGTTTTCCGTCTTAAAACGCAACAAACCGCGCAGCGTCATCTGCCGACGGCTCTGATCGTTGATGATTGAGGCGTACTCCTTGTAGGTCTGATAGTTCTTCTGACGAACCGCTCTCTGCAGTTTGACGATCGCCTCGGGCGTCCACATATGCTCTTCGCCGTCGGCACGCCAAGCGTATTGGCCGCCTGGATCCAATTGCGCCTTGATCGGCATGCGTTTGGCGTAAGCCGCGTCGTGCCGCTTAACCGCCTCCCGCATGACGTCAAACAACCCCAAACCTTCGATTTTGGACGGTGTGCCGTGAAAATAACGGTCCACAAACTCGCTGTTAAGGCCGACGGCTTCAAAGATGCGGGCTCCGCGGTAGCTCATGACCGTGCAGATGCCCATCTTGGCCATTACTTTGGTTAGTCCCTTGCCGACGGCCTTGACGTAATGCGACACCGCATCTTCAGGCGAAAGCCCTGCCAAGGGAGCCGCCTTGCGGATCAGTGCCAAACTCAGGTACGGATGCACAGCTTCGGCGCCGTATCCCAAAAGCAGCGCAAAGTCATGCGTCTCGAAAACCGCCCCCGAGTGCACAATCAGACCTGTATTGGTGCGTAATCCTTCCCGGATGAGATGCTGATGCAGCGCGCTTAAAGCCAGAAGAACCGGAACGGCCACGCGCTCGCGGCTCACGTTTTCGTCGCTCAGAATAAGGATGTTGTAGCCCTCTCCGATCGCGTCGACAGCCTGCGCGCAAAGACTTGCCAGATGCGCTTCCACGCCGCTGTCGCCCCAGGCGGCCGGGTAAGTGATGTCAATCTCGAAACTGCGGAATTTTCCTGCCGTGTGCTCGTCAATCGTGCGCAGTTTGGCCATATCGTTTTCAACAAGCACCGGCTGAAAAATTTCAATTCGCCGCGGCGGGTTGACGTTGTTGACATCCAGGAGATTGGGCTTGGGGCCGATGAAACTCAAGAGGCTTGTCACCAACTCTTCGCGGATCGGGTCGATCGGCGGATTGGTGACCTGCGCAAAGAGCTGTTTGAAGTAGGCAAAAAACGACTGCGTTTTTTGAGAAAGAACCGGAAGAGCTGCGTCGTTTCCCATAGACCCGGTGGGCTCCATTCCCTTGGTTGCCATCGGCATCAGAACGACGTCTACGTCTTCCTGCGTCATTCCGAAGACGCGCTGCAGCTCTGTCAATCGGTCGTCGGGCATCGGCGCTTGATCGATTGACTCTTCATCGGCGCTGAGATCTGCCAAACGCAGATTGAGTCGCTCCACCCACTCACGATAAGGCTTGTCGAGCGCCACCTGATTCTTGATTTCCTCGTCGGAAATGATGCGGCCCTGCACCGTATCGATAAAGAGCATTTTGCCCGGCTCGATGCGCCATTTGCGGCGGACGCGTCCTTCCGGAATGGGCAATACGCCCACTTCAGAGGCCAACACCACCGTGTCGTCTTCCGTTTCGATGTAGCGCGCCGGCCGCAGACCGTTGCGATCGAGCATGGCACCGATCTGTACGCCATTCGTAAAGACCAACGCCGCCGGGCCGTCCCAGGCTTCCATCATCGGAGCATGATAGGCGTAGAACGCCTGCCGATCAGCGTCCATCGTCTCAGACCGTTCCCAAGCCTCCGGCACCAGCATCATCATGGCCTGCGGCAGCGAATAGCCCGCCATCACGAGCAGCTCAACGGCGTTGTCCAAGCTAGCCGTATCGGATTGTCCTTCATAGATGAGCGGCACGAGCTTTTTGACGTCGTCTCCCAAAACGGCCGACTTCCAGACGTTTTCCCGAGCGCGAATCCAGTTGTAATTTCCCTTGACGGTATTGATTTCGCCGTTGTGTGCGATGTAGCGATACGGATGAGCCAAGGCCCAGGCCGGAAACGTATTGGTGGAAAAGCGCTGATGCACGACGGCAACGGCGCTCTTGCAAGCAGGGTTTTGCAAATCCCTGTAGTAGCGTCCGACCTGATCGGCCAAAAGCAAACCTTTGTAGACCACGGTGCGCGTACTCATCGAGGGTACGAAATACTCGCCGCCGTGTTTGAGTTTCAGTGACTGGATTCGATGCGAAGCACTCTTGCGAATCACATAAAGCTTGCGCTCGAGGGCATCCTGAACCATCACGTCGGGGCCGCGACCGATAAAGATCTGACGAATGACGGGTTCGGAGGCCCGCACCGTCGGGCTCATTTCCATCATTTGATCCACGGGCACGTCGCGCCAGCCGAGCACCACCTGGCCTTCCTTTTTGACCATGCGTTCGAGCTCCTGCTCGCAGGCTTGGCGGGAAGCGGGCTCCCTCGGCAGAAAGATCATGCCGACGCCATAGTCGCCGGGCGCCGGGAGTTTGACTCCGAGCGCTGCCATTTCTTCACGATAAAACGCATCCGGAATCTGAATCAGAATGCCCGCACCGTCACCGCACAGGGGATCGGCACCGACGGCGCCGCGATGATCAAGGTTGTGAAGAATGAGCAAAGCATCTTCAATGATCTTGTGCGATACATGTCCCTTGATATTGGCCACAAAGCCGACACCGCAGGCGTCGTGCTCGGCATCCGGACGATACAGGCCTTTTGCGGCAGCCTCCTGCCGCACGGCTTGCGAACTAGCCATGGAGTTCTCCCTTTTGTTCGAGTTTTTTTGTTCCGGCACTGGAAAGCTTTTTTTTCGGCCCCGAGGACGGCTCCGAATCGTTGTTTTATCTGGCTTTCCGGGCCAAGTTTTCTTACTGTATCGAAGATAAAGAATGCCGCAATCAAGGAATTGGTTGCTTGGCAAGCTAATTGCCAAAGGCCTGATTTAACCCAAATTTATTATTGAATTCCTCCTACAAGGTTTTATGCAGTTGGTTTCATACGCACGTATCCGCACGATTAACGAAACATCCAATCACAACACGATCGCAATGTCACAAGATCTCGCATTTGAATGAGTGCTTAACTTAGTCGGAACAAACCGAGTCGGATTGATCCGACTAAATGTGTCAACAGAACAGAGTGAGCTTCGCCGTACAATGCGGCGCAAACGGAGCAACTAACTTTGACCATCAACAACCAGAATTCAACCGACACAAACGCCACCTCACAGTCCAATCGAAAGCATCTGCCGTTTCGCATTTTTATGCTGCTGTTCGGCACGGCTTGTGCCTCTTTCGGTATCGCGCTGACGACGACGTCGGGTTTGGGCACCACACCGATCAGTTCGGTTCCGTGGACGCTGACCGCCATTACCGGTCTTTCCTTCGGCACCACCACGTTTCTCATCAATCTTCTGTTCTATTTGATTGAAGCGGTGCTGCTTGGAAAAGCCATGCCCAAGTGGAACATCCTGCAAATTCCGGCTGTGCTTGTTTTCGGCATCTTCATTGACCTCGGCATGGCTGTTGCCAAACTGATCGAACCAACATCGTGGCCAGCAGGTCTGGTCATGAGCCTGGCCGGCAACCTGTGGCTGGCCGTCGGCATCGTGCTGCAAGTCCGATCCAAAACTTTGGTTCAGCCGGGCGAAGGCGCAGTGCTCGCTATTTCTGTGGTAACTCGGAAAGCCTTCGGAACCATCAAGGTGTTTTTCGACTGCTTTCTCGTTTTGTCGGCCGCCGTTTTGGGCTTTCTCATATTGAACGAAATCGTCGGCATCCGCGAAGGCACACTGATTTCGGCCATTTTGGTCGGCAGTCTTGTCAAAGGAATTTCGAAGCTTTTTCCTGAAAAAAAGAAAAACTGAGCGAATGCGCACTTTTGTGTAAGCGAGAAGAGCGCTTTGCGCTTAAAATTAGGCGGCTACAGTGCGGTTCATTCCACGGGCTTGGATGCGACTTCAAGCTCGCGATCACCGTGCGTCGATTTTCATTTTCCTTGACGGAGACAATCGGACATGCCCGATATCATGCAGACCTCCATCAAGAGCCTTCCTCTGGTCTACCGCGGCAAAGTGCGTGAGTGCTATGCCGTCGGCGAAGACAAGCTCTTGATGATCGCCACCGACCGCATCAGCGCCTTTGACGTCATCCTTTCCGTACCGATTCCCAAGAAGGGCAAGGTGCTCACGGCTTTGACCAACTTCTGGTTTGAAAAACTTGCCGAAGGCATGCCCACGCAGCTCACCGGCATCGATCCCGAAACGGTCGTCGCCGAAGATGAGCGCGAACAGGTCCGCGGCCGTGCCATGGTCGTCAAGCGCTTAAAGCCCATCCTCATCGAATGCGTTGCCCGCGGTTACATCATCGGCGGCGGCTGGAAGGATTACCAGGCCACCGGCTGCGTGTGCGGCATCAAACTGCCCGAAGGTCTCAAGCAGGCCGAAAAGCTGCCCGAACCGATCTTCACGCCGGCAGCCAAAGCCGAAGTGGGCACTCACGACGAAAACATCAGCTTTGAAAAGGTCGTCGAGCTCTACGGCGAATCGATTGCCACGCAGTTGCGCGACCTCACGATCTCGCTCTACAAGAAGGCCGCCGACTTCGCCGCCACGAAGGGCATCATCATTGCCGACACGAAGTTTGAATTCGGTCTGGACGAAAACGGTCAGGTGTGCCTCATGGACGAAGTCCTCACGCCCGACAGCTCGCGCTTCTGGCCGGCCGAAAGCTACGAAGTCGGCATGTCGCCCCCCTCTTACGACAAGCAGTTCATCCGCGACTGGCTTGAAACTCAGACGTGGGACAAGACGCCGCCCGCTCCGGTGCCGCCCGCTGAAATCATCGAAAAGACGGCTGCCAAGTACCGCGAAGCGCTGGTGAAGCTCTCCGGTAAAGATGTTGAATAATTTCGATATCCGGATTTTTTAACCGTCTTTGATCGTGCGCCCGGGCTTGCCAAAGCCTGAGCGCACCTTTGCTTTATTGATCTCGAAAGAATTTTTGTCATGACTGAAAACACTGCGCAAAAGCCCGTTGTGGGCATCGTGATGGGCTCGGACTCCGACTGGGCCGTGATGCAGAATGCCGCTCTTGTTCTCAAGGACATGGGCGTTGCCTATGAAGCCCGCGTCGTGAGCGCCCACCGCATGCCCGACGAGATGTTCGAATACGCCGAAACCGCCAAGGAACGCGGCATCAAGTGCATCATCGCCGGTGCGGGCGGAGCTGCTCACCTTCCGGGCATGATTGCCGCCAAGTGCGTCGTTCCCGTTCTGGGCGTTCCCGTTCCTTCCAAGTACCTGCGCGGCGAAGACAGCCTTCTTTCGATCGTTCAGATGCCCAAGGGCGTTCCCGTGGCAACATTTGCAATCGGTGAAGCCGGCGCCGCCAATGCCGCGCTCTACGCCGTGAGCATCCTTGCGGTCACCGATGAGGCGCTTTACACCAAACTGCAGGCCTTCCGTAAGGCGCAGAACGAAAAAGCCCGCAACATGACTTTGCCCGCTCTCTAATCAAACTCTTTTCACTGCCATCGTTTGTATGCAAGCCAATTTCCCTCTTCCCCCCGGCTCCGTTCTCGGTCTTCTCGGCGGCGGTCAGCTCGGCCGCATGTTTGCGCAAGCCGCCGCAAGCATGGGCTACAAAGTCAAAGTGCTCGAAAAGGGCGAATGCCCCGCTTCGGAGGTGAGCGCCTTTCACATTGACGCCGCCTATACCGACAAGAAGGCCATTGAAGAGCTGCGTCAAACGACGGCGGCCGTCACCACCGAGTTTGAAAACGTGCCCGCCGAAGTGCTGAGCGCCTTGGCAGCCGACGGCGCCTGCGTTACGGCTCCGTCCTCGCACGCCGTGGCAATCGCTCAGGATCGCATCGATGAAAAGACCTTCTTGGAAAGCGTTGCGGGCGTTCCCGTGGCACCCCACGCCGCGTTGTTATCTGCCGACGACGCAGACTCCTTGGACGCATCGCTTTTCCCTGCAATTCTGAAAACCGCCCGCATGGGCTACGACGGCAAGGGCCAGAGAAGCGTCAACAATATCGCCGAAACCAAGGCAGCTTTCGCAGAACTCGGCAACCGCGTGTGCATCCTCGAAAAGAAGCTCTCGCTTGCAAAAGAAGTCTCAGTAATCGTCGTGCGCTCGCTCACCGGTCAGACCGTCACGTTCCCCTTGTTTGAAAACGTGCACCGCAACGGCATTCTCGCGACGACTGTTTTCCCGGCCCGCGTCTCTGACGAGGTGAGTCAAAAGGTGCGCGACTACGCCGCACGCATTGCCGAAACGCTTCAATACAAGGGCGTTTTGTGCATCGAATTTTTCGTGCTCACCGACGGCACAGTCTCGGCCAACGAAATGGCCCCTCGTCCTCACAATTCCGGTCACGTCACGATCGAAGCGGCTGTTACCAGCCAGTTTGAACAGCAAGTCCGCGCGATGACGGGGCTGCCGTTGGGTGACACGTCGGCGCTGTGCCACGGCGTGATGCTCAACCTTCTGGGCGACCTGTGGTTTGACGAAAACGACAATCACCGCGAACCCAACTGGGCAGAACTTCTCAAAATCGAAGGCGTCAAGTTGCATCTCTACGGCAAAGCCGAAGCGCGTCGAGCTCGTAAAATGGGCCACGTTACGATACTCGGCGCCACTGAAAAGGAAGCGCTTGCGCGCGCCAAGCGTGCCGCTGCCGTTCTGGGTCTGCCCGAACCGCTGTAACGGAGAAGACACAAGATGGCCACCGAAACCACGCTTTCTGAAAAGACACTTGAGGACATTGAAAAGGCCGCGCAGATCCTTTCGGCCGGAGGGCTTGTTGCCGTCCCGACGGAAACCGTCTACGGCTTGGCGGCTGACGCCGACAACCCAACGGCCGTGCGCAGCACCTTTACTGCCAAGGGGCGGCCTGCCGATCATCCGCTGATCGTGCACGTGACGGGCTTTGAGGCATTGTCGGCCTGGGTTTCGGAAATTCCCGAGTGCACCCAGACGCTCACGGATGCATTCTGGCCGGGGCCTCTTACGCTAGTCTTCAAGAAAAGCGATCGTGTCAACGACGCCGTCACCGGCGGTCAGGACACCGTGGCCATCCGCTGCCCTTCTCACCCGGTAATGCGCGCGCTTTTGAAGCGCTTTGCCGGCGCCACGCACAAAGCCGTGACGGCGCCTTCGGCCAACACGTTCGGTCGCATTTCTCCGACCAACGCCAAGCACGTGGCCGATGATCTGGGTGTCAAACCCGAAGGCAAACTCGATATGATCCTCGACGGCGGTGAATGTGAAGTCGGCGTGGAGTCGACCATTGTGAACCTCACCTCGGAAAGGCCAACCATCTTGCGTCACGGCGCCGTGACCGCCGCCATGCTCTCCGAAAAGCTCGGCTTTGAAGTGCTTGACGCCGGTGAAAACGCGCCGCGCGTCTCCGGGCGACTCAAGAGCCACTATGCACCGCAAACGAAACTTCAGATTGTGTCCATGCACGAGCTGGAAGCGAATCTCGCAGAGATTGCTCTCGAAGAGACCGCCTTTTTGATGTGCGGCCAAAGCGAATTGGCGCAAAAAGTGCAAGCCAAAGCTCGCCGTTGCATCGTAGCTCCTGCTGACGTCGCAGGTTACGCTCACATCCTTTACGCAGCCATGCACGATCTAGACGCCTGTGGCGCCAAGAGAATCCTGGTGCAGGCGCCGCCCTCAGCCCCCGCCTGGGCAGCCGTCAACGACCGCCTCGGCCGCGCCGCTGCCGACAAGACTAAGCCATAGAAATCATGTCTTCGGCACGCGATCCGATCGGTGTTCTCGATTCCGGTCTGGGAGGACTCTCGGTTTTGAAAGCGCTTCGCGAGGAACTGCCCAACGAGCAGTTTCTCTACTGCGCCGATTGCGCTCACACGCCCTGGGGTGACAAGCCTGAAAGTTTCATCGTGGAGCGAACGCGTGCCATCGTCCACTTTCTTCTGGAGAAACGGGCCAAAGCTATTGTTTTGGCCTGCAATACCGCAACCGCTGCAGCCGCAGACATTCTGCGCCGGGAGCTTTCGGTACCGATCATCGGCATCGAACCGGCGGTAAAGCCTGCCGCTGCTCATACCCGCACAGGTGTCATTGGCGTTATCGCCACCCGCAGAACGACGGAAAGCGCACGCTACCTGTCACTCTTAAAGCGCTTTGCGGGCAACGTCAAAGTGGTGACCGTAGCCGCTCCCGGATTGATGGAGTGCGTGGAGCGCGGAGACTTCAACAGCGAAACCACGCGAGAACTTCTTCTCAAATACCTGACGCCCATCAAGGCTGCGGGTGCAGACAAACTCGTGCTCGGCTGTACGCACTACCCGTTTCTTTCCGAAGCAATCTCGGAAATCATGGGGCCGGAAGCGGAACTTCTGGAACCGGGCAAACCCGTTGCACTTGTAACACGTGCTCGCTTGCGGAGCTTGGGATTGCTCAATGATGAAGACTCTGCCTCTTGTGCCTATTTCGTCGCGGGAGCCAAGGAACATCAGGCAACACTGAAACTGCTGCTACCCGGTTCCGAAACCATTGCCGAACTGCCGGTCTGAACAATTGGTTCAAAGACCCGTATCAGTGTTCCGTTCAGCGGACTACAATCGAATCGTTTTTTTCCTAATGTTTGATTTGACATGGCAAACGATGTTCTGAACGCTCTGCTCACTCGCCGCAGCCTCAAGCCCAAATACCTTACGTTGCCGTTTCCGACGAAAGATCAGATCGAGACAGCTGCCCGCGCCGCTTTGCGCGCCCCGGTGCACGGCGACGATTTTCCCTGCCGTTTCGTCGTTATTCCAGACATCAAGCGCGACAAATTAGCCGAACTCTTTCGCAGTGCAGCCGCCATGCAGGGCGCCGATCAAGAAAAACAGGAACGCGCTGCCAGCAAAGCCTTCAAAGGGCCTTTGCTTGTCGCCTTCGTGGTGAACGTTTCTGCCAACGGCAATACAACGGAATCCCTGATTTCAGCCGGCGCGGCCCTGGAGCAATTCCTTTTGGCTCTCAAAGTTCAAGGATTCGGAGCAATCACCCTTTCGGGATCCGTCCTTGAAAGTCCCGTTCTTCAGGCGGCTTTCTGCAAAGCCCCCTCCGAGAAACTCGTTGCCTGGATCACGATCGGCACTCCCGCGGAAGGCGTAACCTTTGCTCTCGAAACAGGGGAAGCCCCTCTGAGCGTTTGGTACTGATTCGACCTGAATTAGTATCAACGGACGTTGAGATAGAGTGCGGATAAAATCAGAAGTTCAACATTCCCAATCTTGATGAAGGCCGAAGTCAACGGTCGTCCAGAAACAGGCCAAATCTGGGCAACAGGCTCACAAAAATTCGCGCTGATGAAAGGCATCTCTGAATCACTTGCAGGGCGCCTCATTCCGCTTGAGTTCATGCCGTTGAGCATCGACGAGCGAACTGGTCATGGTCTGGGACAAACACCGTATCTGCCGAGTCCGGTACTCGTGTCAAAACTTCGCATTCCGGACACAAACGAAGCCTGGCGCTTCATTTATTTGTTGCGCCGTTTATCAAAAAGCGCCAAATCTACCGCACGCCTTTTGACATTTCTTCGATCTGAGCACTCACGGATTGCTCCGTGAGGTCAATCAAGCGCCCAACGGTTCATTCGATTCCAACGGCGCCTCTTCTTTCAGCATTTCACTCTCATCCTCGGCGAGGTTTATCGACTCGCCCCTTCGGGCTTATCGCGACCCGACCGTCTCCGGCCTTGCCGCCCCTGCCTTCTTCCTCTTCTCCGGGTTCCCTGTGCTTGCTTCAGCGGTTTGACTGATACCTGTACGGCGCATTCTCTCTGGTCAATTTGACTGGGCCGGTCATGTAAACAGGCCAATTTTGCCCGTAAAATCAACTTGGTATCCTCTTTACAAGAGCCGATACCTCCTGTGTTTCAAGCAAGGGAGAACATATGGAAAAGAGACGCACATTACTGGCGCCGGCGGTCCCGGTGGTGGACCAGCAGGTGGTCCCGGAGGCCCTGGGCCAGGCGGCGGAGGTCCGGGCGGTCCCGGCGGCGGTCCTCGTCATTAACTCTTTGAAGCGAAGTACGGTTACTCCGGCTTCGCTTTTTGCTAGGTACCGGTCAAACTTTCGGCAATGGCGCGCATGGTAAGCGGCGCACAGCCTTCGGCTTTGTTGTTGGCCACGACGAACGCTCTCACGCCGGAGGCTTTGGCAAGTTTCAACAGCCACACGATGCCTTCTCGAGCGACAATGTCTTCCTGTTGAATCCTGTTAAAGGGCGCCCAATCGCGCTTGAGTCCCATATACGTTCCGCCGGCCGCAAGCGACCAGCGAATAACAATGTCTCCGGCGGCCTGCCAAGGTCCGACATCAACACCCGGAGCATCAAAAAGCCGCAGCATGTCGGTTTGACGCATGATGCTCGGCATGGACGGATGCAATGACAACACGGGACGCACGCCGGTACTTGCCATTTCCTTTACCCAACGCGGCGTAAGCAGCACACGTGTGCGCATTTCAACAGCTAGCGTCACGGACTGCGTCGGCATTCTGGATTTGATCTCTGAAAAGAAATTCGCCATCGTGGCGATGGCCGCGTACTGCGCTGGCCGCTCAATCAAAGCATGCCGCGGGATATTGGGCATCTCAAAAACTAGGACTCCCGCTTTGCAGCCCAACCCTTCGAGCACCGGCAAGACAAACTCATCGAGTGCCCGATCGGCGTTGAGATAATCGGGATTGGCATGAAGCGGCTTTCCCGTATGATCTCGCGTCACGCTGTCGCAGACAATCTGAGGCGCTTTGACAAGAAAGCGAAAGTCGTCGGGCACCTGATCGGAAAACCCAGCATAAACACTCTGCGGCAAAGGCCGATAGAAAGCTCTGTCAATTCCAACCGTTCGGAAAATCGGATACTTGGAATATGCTGGCAAACCCTGTTGAGAAAGCTGTGATAAACCGGAGGCATGCGACCAAACGATGCCTCTCCACCCGGGAAAATTCCAGCTTGATGTTCCCAGATAGATGCTGCGCGGCAACTTTTGCGCCGTTCGCACAAGATCCCGATCGGCCGGCTCGGCAACAACGGGGCCGGCAACCGGTGGCGTATCGTCAAAAAGGCTCACGTTTTCGAACCTTCTTGTCACCGGCAATGCTCCTTCAAACGAAAAACCCGCACCCTGTTTGCTGCATCGTATGCAGTCAGAGGTGCGGGCAGAAATCCTCTATGCAAAGGATTCTAACTTAGAGCTTTACCAGCGGCAGCCGGGACCGTAGCCGTACTGGCCGTAGCCATGACGCGGACCGTGCCAACCCCAGCCGTCACCGCATCGCGGACCGTTGTTGTAGACGCAACCGGGACCGCCGGCGCAACCCGGTCCGTAACCCCAGTCACCGCGATGACCGCGATAGTGATGGCGCGGACCATTCATACCGGCGCGGGGGCCCATGCCACGACCATAACCCGGCCCCATTCCATAGCGGGGTTCATACTCGTCCATCATGGCCTGCTGCTCGGGCGTGAGGCTCTTGTCGAGAACTTCTCGAGCCGAAGCAATCTGCTCGAGCATGTCGGCACGAACTTTCATGTGCTCGGCGCGGAAGCGCATCGCTTCTTCACGATTGGCCGGACGCTTGCCATTCTTGGCTTCATGCCAGGCATAGTGCTTGCTTGCGATGTCCTGACGGCTGGCAACGTACTTGTCGAACGCCTGCTTGGCCGGGCCGGTCAAATTCATGGCCTGAGCCAATTCGGCATAATCGGCACGCATTTGTTCGGCGCAAGGTGCATTTGTCGTGGTCGGGGCGGTGTTCGAAGCGGCAAAAGCCATTCCGGCAAAACCGGCGATTGCTGCAAAGGCAACTGCTGCAAGGGGAGTCTTCACTTTCATAATCAACCTCAAAAAAGTAACGTGTCTTATTCGGTTAAGGCACCTGCTTTCTGGAAGTGCTGTTTCCGTAAAGCAGCTGTTTCTTTTCCTGTGTCATCCGGCGAGCTTTTGTTTTCTCGCGCATCTGTTTTTCTTAAGGTGAACTTTACGCCGAGCCCTCGCAAAGAAACGTAAAGACAAGGCAAATCCCGGTAAAGGTTCTGTTTGCCAAAAGCTCGAAATGACAGGCTTCAGAAGCGGTAAAATGTCAAGATTGATCAGAAACATCAGGCGCTCCTTTGTACTGCGCCTCTTTTCTTTTATTTAAGCACCTATGCAGACACTTTCCTCTCTTACCGCCCTGAGTCCTCTTGACGGCCGTTATGCCCGTCAATGCGAAGTCCTGCGCGGCATTTTTTCTGAATCGGCTTTCATGAACGCCCGCGTGCGCGTTGAAGTCGAATGGCTGATCGCTCTGTCCGAAGCCGGTTTTGAAGAACTCGCTCCGATCAGCGCCCACGGTCAGGCCTTCCTGCGCGGTTTAGCCGACAACTTCACGGAAAGCGACTGCGAAGAGATCAAGACGATTGAAGCCCGCACCAACCACGACGTCAAGGCCGTGGAATACTGGATCAAAGAAAAGGTCGCTCACGACGAAGAACTTGCCAAGGCCTCCGAATTCGTACACTTCGCCTGCACGAGCGAAGACATCAACAACACAAGCCATGCACTGATGCTCACCGCCGGCCGCAAGGCTCTCGTGGAACGCCTCACCACCATCCGCGATCACATCCGTGAATTTGCGCACCGCTGGGCCGCCGTTCCGATGCTCTCGCGCACGCACGGCCAGACCGCCAGCCCGACGACTGTCGGCAAGGAAATGGCCAACGTCGCTGTTCGTCTGACCCGCATCATCGAAGCGATCGAAGCCGTCAAGTTCTACGCCAAGATGAACGGCGCCGTGGGTAACTTCAATGCCCACCTCATCGCCTACCCCGACTACGACTGGGAAGCTCACAGCAAGCGCGTGATCGAAGAACGCCTTGGCGTGACCTTCAACACGCACACCATCCAGATCGAACCGCACGACTACATGGCCGAACTCTTCCACGAGATCGAACGCGCCAACACGGTTCTCATCGACTTCGACCGCGACGTCTGGGGCTACATCTCCATGGGCTTTTTCAAGCAGAAGCTCAAGGAGGGCGAAGTCGGCAGTTCCACGATGCCGCACAAGGTCAACCCGATTGACTTTGAGAACTCCGAAGGCAATCTCGGCATCGCCAACGCTCTTCTGAACCATCTCGCCGGCAAGCTGCCGATCAGCCGTTGGCAGCGCGACCTTACCGACTCCACGGTGCTGCGCAATCTGGGCGTAGCCTTCGGCTATTGCTTTGTAGCCTACGCCGCTCTGGAGCGAGGTCTCGGCAAACTCGAACTCAACGAGCAGGTTGTTGCCGACGACATCAACCGCGCCTGGGAAGTGCTCGCCGAAGCCGTTCAGACCGTGATGCGCCGCTACGGTGTTCCGAAGCCCTACGAAAAGCTCAAGGCTTTGACGCGCGGCAAGGGCCATATGGACGCTCAGACCATGCGTGAATTTATTGGAACGCTGGAAATTCCGGCCGATGCCAAAGAACGACTGATGGAACTGACGCCTGCCACCTACGTCGGCAAGGCTGAAGAACTCGCCAAGCGTTGCTAATTGAGCGCTTCAGCCTAGCGCTGAACCGATAAACCGACGTTGTTTCCTCATGGATTCAACGTCGGTTTTGTTTTATTGCTGGGTAATACCGCAACAAAACCCCGAAAACAGCGCAAATTGCTTCTTTGTCAGATCAAAGTCACTCCGATGCTCGGTTATAGTTGGGAAACCGAACATAAGAACATTTCAGGGAGCATTTGACGTGAAAAAGCAGATTCTGACCGCGGCCTTGTTGTCGCTTCTCACCGCGGGTCTCACCGCGGCCGAACTCACCGTAGCCGCCACCCCCGTTCCGCACGGCGACATTCTCCGTTTGGTCGCGCCGGACCTCAAAGCACAAGGGTACGACCTCAAGGTCGTCGAATTCTCCGACTTCGTGAGTCCCAACATCGCCCTTGACGCCAAAGAAGTCACCGCTAACTACTACCAGCACAAACCCTTTTTAGACGACGCCGTCAAGAGCCGAGGCCTCAAGATCGCCTCCGTTGCGCCGATTCACATTTTGCCGATGGCCGCCTACTCCAAACGCGTCAAGTCTCTAAACGACCTGCCCAAGGGCGCGCGCATCTCTATTCCCAACGATCCTGCCAACGGCGGCCGCGCGTTGCTGCTGTTGCAGTCCGCGGGCGTCATCAAACTTAAGGACGGAGCCGGCGCCACAGCAACGCCCTTGGACATTGCCGACAATCCCAAGCGTCTGCGCTTTACCGAAGTGGAAGCCGCACAGGTACCGCGCACGCTCGACGATGTTGACGTTGCGATCGTCAACTCCAACTATGCGCTGGGCGTCGGCTTGAATCCGATCAAGGACTCCATCTACCTTGAAAACAAAGACAGCCCCTATGCTGTCGTTGTCGCCTGCCGCTTGGGCGATGAACAGAACCCAGCCGTACAGGCTCTCGTAAAGGCGCTCACGAGCCCCAAGGTCAAGGACTATATGATCAACACCTATAAGGGCGGCGTGGTTCCTGTCTTCTGAACGAAACCTCTGTTCCTCTTCTTGAATAAGCCGTCCTCGTTTGGGCGGCTTTTTGTTGTGACTTCTTGATTGCATCCATGTGCCAAGCGAACGCGCTTTTCGAACAAGCCTTGAACGACTCGGCTAAAATGCGGTGTCTCTGACGCAAACGCACCGGAAAAAATCAGCGGTGCGTCGTTTCGTCTGATTTGTGTCGATTGCGCCTTCGCGCAAAGACTTTTTATTTTGAAGATCCATGAAAGAAATTCGTACTCGCATCGCACCGTCCCCGACGGGCATGATGCACCTGGGTACTGCCCGTACCGCCATCTACTGCTGGGCCGTAGCTCGCCATTTCGGCGGCAAATTCCTGCTTCGCATCGAAGACACCGATCAGAAGCGCTCCACAGCAGAAGCCACGCAAGTCATTCTCGATTCAATGAAGTGGCTCAATCTCGACTACGACGAAGGTCCCATTTATCAGATGGATCGTCTGGAACGCTACCGTGAAGTCGTTGATGACATGCTCGCCAAGGGTTTGGCATATAAGTGCTACGCCACCCCCGAAGAGCTCGACGCCATGCGTGAAGCCCAGCGCGCCGCCGGTATCAAGCCGCGCTACGACGGTCGCTGGCGCCCTGAAAATTGCGTGGGCAAGCCCATTCCCGAAGGCGTTAAACCCGTCATCCGCTTCCGCAATCCCGATGACGGTGAAGTGACCTGGGACGATGCCGTTTACGGCCGCATCACCATTGCTAACAAGGAACTTGATGACCTCATCATCATGCGCGACGGCATTCCCACCTACAACTTTGCCGTTGTGATCGACGATTGGGACATGAAGGTAAGCCATGTGATCCGCGGTGCCGACCACATCAACAACACGCCGCGCCAGATCAACCTCTACAACGCTCTGGGCGCTGAAGTGCCGGTGTTTGCGCACCTGCCGCTCATCAACGGTCCCGACGGCCAGAAGCTCTCCAAGCGCCACGGCTCGGTGTCCGTCATGGAATACGAGGCCCGCGGCTTCTTGCCCGAAGCGGTGTTCAATTACCTCGCTCGCCTCGGCTGGGGTCACGGCAATATGGAAAAGTTCACGCGCGAAGAACTCGCTGAAGTGTTCGAGCTGCGCGGTGTTTCCAAGGCTGCCGCCCGTATCGACTTCAAGAAATTCGAATGGCTCAACGCTCAGTACATGAAGGAAGCCGATGATCAGCGTCTGGCCGGACTCGTCAAAGCCCGTATTGAAAAGCGCGGCGGCGTGGTTGAAGGCGGCCCCGATCTAGTCGGTGTCTGCGCGCTGCTGAAGACCCGTGCCGCAACGCTCGAAGCGCTGGCCGATCAGGCACTCTTCTTCTACAAGCCCGCAGAGCCCACCGAAGAAGCCCTTCGGGCTGCTTTGACCGAAGAAAACCGCAAAGCTCTTGCAGCCTTTGTCGAAGGTATCAACGCGCTTGAAAACTTTACGGCTCCTGAAATCTACGGCGTCATCAAGAGCGTCATGGAAGCTCAGGGCATCAAGATGGGCCCGGTTGCCACACCGCTACGCGTGCTCGTTTGCGGCGCTGACAAAGTCCCACAGATTGATAAGACGTTGGAACTCTTCGGCAAGCAAACCGTTCTTGCTCGCATTGAAGAGGGCCTGAAAAAGGCTGGCTTCTAATTCGGGCCTTCAAAAGGCTCTACTCCAAGGCGCTGCTCCATTGTCGGAAGCGGCGCCTTTTTCGTTTCGGTTTCGTCACGCCGACTGGGGCTTGGTGAATAGCGACCAGAAAACGCCGATAGCCAAGAGCCAGAACAACACGGCGCTCACCTTGTTGACCCAGAAGAGAAACTTCTTGTTTTGCAAATGATGTGAAGCGATGGCCGCCACGAAGCCGTAGCCAAGATGAACGGAGAGGCCCACGGCCGCGAAGATGCTGATCAGCGTCGTCATGCGGGAAACATAGTCGTGCTGCGGCGTAATGAACTGCGGCAGCAGCGAGAGCAGGAACACGATCAGCATGGGATTTGTGGTCTGCAACAGCATCGCACCGACGTATGCCGAGCGAAGATTATGCGAACGCACCTTGTCTTCCACCGCGGGATTGTTTCCGGCTGCTGCCAGATTAATGGGCTTGGCCTTCCAGTTCTTCCATCCGAACCAGACCAGCATCAGCGCGCCAACGGCCTGAAGTCCGTAAAACAGCGCAGGCGTTGCCTGAATAACGGCACCCAACCCGGTAGCCGAAACAATTGACATCGCGATGATGCCTGTGCAGTTACCCAACGGTGCCGCCCAAGCTCCGCTTTTTCCCAGTCTAAACGAGGAAGTAACGGTGTAGAGCACGCCGGCGCCCGGCGTCACACAGGCAACGAAGGCCACGAAGGCAAAGAACCAAAGATCGCTGCTCATGGATTTTGTGAACCAAGTTGGCGACGAAAGACATGCTCTTCACTATACGCCGCGCCGAAGATTCTTTGCTCTTTTGCGCTTTGACGCCGGACAAACGCCGTTGATTATGCGGCCAGCGCCTTGAGAATTTCCGCGGGGAAGTCCTGCTGTCGCCCAATCTTTCGCTCCCACACGTCTGGGGAATCGATTTCTAGCAGCGTCCAGCCGTTATTTATGGCATCGCTTCGAATCGAGGCATGGTCGGACAACAAATCGATCAGTGCCGGAGGATCCTGATGCACACGACGTTCGGATGCGCTTGCCTTCTGACAGATAAGTTCGTAGTGGTTGCGGATGTATTTTTCAGAAAAGACGATGGCGAAGGCTGCAGCGCGGCTCTTTCCCAATCCGTGCGCAAACCTCCCTGCCTCGACAACCGGCAAAGACACTCCTTCGATGATCAACGACTGACCGTTTTCATCGGCGACACGTGCCATCTCGCGCACAATGGGCCAGAGGCGCTCGGCAATCGCCTCGTCGTCCTCGGGTGTGAGACCTGCAAAGTCCGAGTTACCGGACTTGATCAGGCCCATTTTGAGCAGATCCAGGGACACTACGCTCGCACCCGTGAGCCTGGCCAGACGTTTGGCAAACGTTGTTTTACCCGCATGCGAGGCACCTTGAAGGAAAAGAATCATCTGAAAAAAAAAGGAAGAAACGACTGAACGGAGCGATTGATCCTGCATTATCCGACCTTTCGATCAACTTCTGACCGTCTCGAAGCGCCATTTTTCCCAGGCACGGTTTATCCTTTACGAGTCTTCTTTTCTCGTCAAGCCGTATGTCCGGAACCGCCATACACGATGCTCTTCGCGGCGTTAAAGCCGCCCTGCCGTTTTGGTTGGGCTTCTTTCCGTTGGGCTTCATTCTGGGAGCTCAGGCTTGCCATAAAGGCATGAGCGTTCCAACTGCAGCAGCCATGTCCTTCTTCAACTACGCAGGCGGCAGTGAATTTGCCGCCGTCGCTCTTTGGACAGCGACTCCTCCGCTGCTTTTGATTGCCTTTACGACTTGGCTTATCAACAGCCGCCACATTGTGATGGGCATGGCACTGTCGCTCTACACCAGAAAACTTTCCACCGGCAAAAGTCTCTTGGCTTTCTTCCTCATGTGCGACGAAGTGTGGGCCGTAAGCATGCAGGAAATCTCAAGGAGAAAAGCCGCGGGCGTTCCGGAAGACGAATGTTTCTGCTACGCCTTTCATGTCGGCACGGGACTTGGCTTCTGGTTGCCATGGACATGCTCGACCGCACTGGGTGCCTTTATGGGCGGCGCGCTGGGCGACCTCAACCAATGGGGCTTTTCGATGGCCTTTCCCGCTACCTTCATCACGCTCATCGTACTGATGTGGCCGGGATTCAAAAATGCGCTTCCTTTGACGGCAAGCGGTATCGTTTCGGCCGTCTGCAGTTTCTGGCTGGCATCGCACTGGTGCGTCCTTTTGGGAACGCTGACGGGGCTCGTGCTTGCAGCCTTTCTGCCTCTGCATTCAGAAAACCAAGCCGGCTAAGGAATTCTTATGGAAACACCGATTGCCGATATTTGGTCTCTGCCTAATGTTCGTGAAGCACTCACGATTTTTGCCATGTTCTGCGCCACCTATTCCACGCGCCTGATCGGATGGCTTCTGCTTCGAAACAGAACAATTTCACCGGCGTTTCGCCGTGCTTTGGAAGCTGCTCCGGGTTGCGTGATGGCCGCTATCGTAGCTCCGCAGTTCATATAAATCCGCGAGGAAACCCGCGGCTTTAGCCGCGGGAGGAATCGCGGCTCTAAAAATGATAATATGTGTCCATGTTGGAATTAGTTTTTAATCGGAATTGTGTTTACCAGACTGCATACCATGTGGTATG
>OGGO01000112.1_pt1 | contig 94183 bp, 78 predicted proteins | sample 1571231 | NCBI WGS metagenome assembly OGGO01 (sample SAMEA2582036, study PRJEB24529) | metagenome | biome: Human gut stool | place: China | collected 2011 | reverse complement strand
AGCGCCACCTTGCCAAGGTGGAGGTAGCGAGTTCGAGCCTCGTCGGCCGCTCCAATACGAAGCCATCGTTGATGCAGAGATGCAAAAACGATGGCTTTTTTGTTTCGTGCGGCAATGGTCGGGAATGTCCGCAGCGTCGCGCTTCCGTAGGAAGCGGCGCTGCATCTGCCGTTTTCCATCACGACCCCACCTGTGAAAAAGGAGTAGCGGAACGCCCGCAGGCGTTCCGCTACTCCGAAATCTAAAATACTATTTCTGCTGACTATGCCCAGAGCGTAAGCGGAAGGCATTTTAAATCGTCCTTCTTACAATATAAATACAGCACTACTGCACGGCGTCTTACATTACCATGGTGATGATCAACGCACACAGCGGCAGGGTGACGATGCTGAGCAGGGTGGTCAGCACCACGCTCCCGGCAGCAAAATGCTCATCGTGGCCGAACTGCACCGCAAATACCGAGGTGATGGCGGCGGCCGGGCAGCATTCCAGCAGTGTGACCACCTGTGCAGCAGTGCCGTGGATGCCCAGCACCCCGAATAGCGCCAGCGTAGCCGCCGGGATCAGCAGCATACGCACAGAGGCAAGCTTCCAGATGTGCTTATCGGTCACGATGCTGCGCACGTCACCGGCGGCGATCAGCATACCGGTGATGAGCATGGACAGCGGGGTGTTCACCCCGGCCAGCAGTTCCAGCGGCTGGGTGATCAAGGCAGGCAGCGGGATCTGCAGCAGATAGATGCCCAAGCCCACTACAATGGCATACAGTACCGGGGTGCGCACCAAACTGCGGGCAACCTCCTTTACGCTGGAGCCGCCGCTGACAAGACCGTAGCCCAGCGTCCACAGCAGAATGTTGAACACGGTAACGTAGGCACTGGCATACAAAAGACCCTCGGAGCCGAACAGCGCCGAAATGAGAGGGAAGCCCATATATGCTGCGTTGGAAAAAATGCAGGCGAACCGGAAAATGGGCATCCTGCTGCCAGTCTTGCGTGCCGTGAGCAGCAGAGTGATCACAGTGCCCAGCAGCACGGACAGGACGCTCATGCCGAAAGCCGCCAGCAGATTGCGCAAGATCTGGGCGCTGAATTCCATGCGGTAAGAGTTTACCACCATGGCCGGCACAATGATGTACACCAGCAGATTGGAAAGCGCCTGCTTGTTTTCCAGCTTGAGCACGCCGGTCTTGACCGCCACCATGCCTGTGCCGATCAGCAGGAACAAGACCGCGACCTGCTGCGCGGTGATGAGAGCCAGTTCCATAAAATTCTCCTCCTCTAGGCCATGATGCGTATACCACGAAAGATACAACACAGGTATAACACAAAACCCTGCGGATAGCAAGGCTGAACGCAGGGCTTTGTAAGATTTTGCAGCAAATGCTTACAAAATGACATTTTTGATCAGCAGCGAGATACTGCCATCGTCGGCGTGCAGGAACTCTACTTCGGATTCGGCGTTCAATAGCTCGGTGGGGATCTTTACCTCAATGCCGTTGGCGGTGCGCAGACTGCGGCTCTCCATCCGGCGGATGCGGGCAGGGGTCACGGTCACCGGCTGGGCGGCGCTGTCAATGACATCGCTCTTTTCTACATAATCGTCAAAGGGCACGGCGGCGAGGGGATATTCCTCCTCCAATTGCTGGCGCACCTGCTGGATGGACACCTGATTGTCGTTGTCGGCAGCCTGATTGGCAATCATCATGGCCACCTGTGCCTCCACATGGGGCGTTTCGGCGTAGTTCTCCTGCACAGCCTGCACGGCGGCTTCCTGAATGGCCTGCAGCTTTTTCTTTTCCGGCTGGGCGGTGGTGTACTGGAACACCACGGTGGAAAGGTAAAACTCCTTGTGGCCGTCAATATCGTACTTCTTTTCCAGCAGCCGCATGGAGTAATCGGTCAGGTCTACCAGTGCGCCCTCCTCCACCTTGCCGCTCTGGGTAGGCAGGCAGGCGCGCTGCTGGATGATGGAGTTCACCGGTGCGCCCTCCACAGTCTCCGTATAGTGGGTGTAGCCGTTTTTATAGTTCAACTTCAGGATGCCCAGCCACGGCGCACCGTCCCGGGTAAAATCCACCACGGCAAGGTCTGCCCCGGGGATGGTGGTGTGGGCGTGCATATAGTCGAACAGCACCCCGGCAATGCGGCAGGAAAGATCCACAAAGTCCTGATTGTGTTCCAGCTCATTTTTAAAGGCTGAGTCCGGCAGCGGGCGGCACTGGCGGATGTCGTCGCTGGCCAGCAGCTTTTCAATGTGGTTTTGCAGGTAGGCGTTCTTTTCGGCAGTCAGCTCCATGGGCCCACCGCTGAGCACCGGCGCATCCATGGTGGTATCCAGAACGTGCAGAATGGCCTGATGAATGATGATCTCCATTGTTGCTCCTCATTTCGTGACGTAGTGTTTGCGCCCAGTATAGCACAACCGCCGGAAAAAGGCGAGAGCCGCCCGGGGATTTTGCGGATTCAACAATTTACAAATCTCGCCAAAAGGGCTATACTTATAATATCTGTGCAAAAGGAGGTGGAGCTGGTGGACGAGCAGCAGCTGGAACAGATCGAAGGCGTCGTGGAGGATATCATCTACGAGAACGAGGATAACGGCTATGTGGTGTTCGAGATCTCCGGCGGCGGGGTGCTCACGGTGGTCTGCGGCATCGTAGGCGAGCTGCACGCAGGCGAAAGCGTTATCTGCCGCGGTAGGTACGAAAACCACGCCACCTATGGCCGCCAGTTCCACGCGCAGGAATGCGAGACCGATATGCCCAAGGATCTGGAAGCGGTGTATGCCTTTCTGGCCAGCCGTTCCCTGCCGTATATCGGCGCAAGAACTGCGGATAAGATCATTGATATGTTCGGCGCTGAGGCGCTGGAGGTCATCGCCAACGACCCCGCCCGGCTGACCAGGATCCCCGGCATCTCGCCGGATAAAGCCGACCGCATCCAGCAGGAGTTCAAGCGGATGTTCGGTATGCGGGAGCTCATCGCCTATCTGGCGCAGTTCGAAATCAGTCCCCGCAAGGCCATGGAGGTGTTCAAAGCCTTTGGCGTGGGGGCGATGCAGGCCATTGCGTCAAACCCCTATCTGCTGTGCGGGGAGCCGCTGCAGCTGGACTTCCGCCACGCGGACAGCATCGCCCAGTATTACCACATGGAAGGGGACTGCGCCCAGCGGCTGGAAGCTGCCCTGCTGCGCACTTTGCGCCACAATGCGGGCAACGGCCACACCTGTCTGCCCCGGGCACAGCTGCTGGCAACTGCCTCCAACTTTATCCACCAGCCGCCGGAAAAGCTGGCGCGTGCGCTGGATCACTGCATTGAGACGGAAGAACTGTGCGTAAAAATGTTCGATGCTGTGCCCTATATCTATCTGCCGGATCTGCTGGCTGCAGAGCAGGACATTGCCGACCGGCTGAACCTGCTGGCAAAGCGCGGCAAGAACACGGCCCGGGATCTGGATAAAAACATCCAGATCTTGGAGCTGACACAGGGCTTTGCCTACGCCCCCCTGCAAAGGGAAGCCATCCGCAAGGCTATGACTGAGAACTGCCTTGTGCTCACCGGCGGCCCCGGCACGGGCAAGACCACCACGGTCAACGCCATTTTGCAGCTGCTGGAAAATCAGGCCGAGCGTGTAGCCCTGTGTGCCCCAACCGGCCGTGCCGCCAAGCGGCTCAGCGAGCTGACCGGTCGCAAGGCCAGCACCATCCACCGCCTGCTGGAGGTGGATTACACCGGCGGCGTGGTTAGTTTTATCCACAACGACAAAAACCTGCTCAAGTGTGACGTGGTCATTCTGGACGAGATGAGCATGGTGGACGTCAAGCTGTTTCAGGCGCTCATTGCAGCGCTGCGCTACACCTGCCGTATTATTATGGTAGGCGATGCCGACCAGCTGCCCAGCGTGGGCGCGGGCAACATCCTCAGCGAGGTCATCCGCTCCGGCTGTGTGCCTACCGTCTGCCTGAACGAGATCTTCCGGCAGGCAAAGCGCAGTCTCATTGTGGAAAACGCTCACCACATCATCTCCGGCGAGCCGCTGCAAAAGGGCAGCAAGACCGATGACTTCTTCTTTTTGGAGTCCGACGGTGAGGCCGCCCAGCGTCTGGTGTGCGATCTTGTCACCACCCGGCTGCCCCGGAGCTACGGCTTTGACCCCATCCGGGATATTCAGGTGCTGTGCCCCACAAAGCTTGGCCCCACCGGCACACAGGCACTGAACGTGGAACTGCAAAACCTGCTCAACCCGCCCCAGAAGGGCAAGCCCCAGCTGCAAAGCGCCGCCCGGGTGTTCCGGGTAGGGGACAAGGTGATGCAGGTGCGCAACAACTACGAGATCGTCTGGAACCGCATCGGCGGTGAGCAGGGCGTGGGTGCCTATAACGGTGATATCGGCATTGTGGAAAGCATCAACGTGCGGGAGCGCTCCATGGTGGTGCGCATGGACGATCGGCGTCTGCTCTACCCGGCGGAAAACCTGAACGAACTGGAGATCGCCTATGCCATCACGGTGCACAAAAGTCAGGGCAGCGAGTTCCCGGCGGTGATCCTGCCGGTGGCGCAGGTGCCGCCAAGGCTGTGCTACCGCAACCTGTTCTACACCGGCGTCACCCGTGCGCGCAAATTGTGCGTTGTGGCGGGCCGCAGGGACGTGGTGAACAGCATGATGAGCAACATCCGGCAGAACCTGCGTTACAGCGGCCTGTGCGCCCTGCTGCAGGCTGGACAGCCGCCGGAGCAGCTCAGCACAGAAGGGAAGAGCTCCTGATAAAACCGCGCAGAACAGCGGCAAAGCTTGTATACTTTTTGCCGCAACTATGTTATACTAAAACAGTCTTTGTTTTTTGCCCGCAGCTGCGGGCGTTACATACATGATAGAGGAACGCAGAGAAAGGATTCAGGCAATTATGGCACAGAATGATATCGGCATCGACCTTGGTACTACTACTATCATCATCGCGCAGGAGGGCAAGGGCGTGGTGCTCAACCAGCCCAGCGTTGTGGCAATGGATACCCGCAAGAACACCGTGCTGGAAGCCGGCGACAAGGCACTGGCTATGGTGGGGCGTACGCCCAACTATATCTCCGCCATCTTCCCGCTAAAGGACGGCGTCATCAGCGACCACACCATGACCCGGGAGCTGATCTGCCGCTTTGTCAAGCAGGTGTACAGCTCCCACATGGTCAAGCCACGGGTGGCAGTGTGCGTGCCCGCCGCTATTACCGGCATTGAAAGCGATGCCGTGGTAGAGGCTGTGGTGGCAGCCGGTGCCCGTCAGGTGTACCTGATCGACGAGCCTATCGCCGCAGCCCTCGGCTCCGGCATCGACATCACCCTGCCGGACGGCCGCATGATCATTGATATCGGCGGCGGCACCACAGATATCGCGGTGCTGAGCCTTGGCGGCAAGGTCAAGGCCACCAGTGTGCGCGTGGCCGGCAACCACTACGATGAGGAGATCCTCAAGCACGTGCGCAACAAATACAGCATTGCCATTGGCCAGCGCACCGCCGAGGAACTGAAAAAGCACGTTGCCTGCTGCCCCCAAAAGACCGATTTCCACGAGAGCATGGAGATCAAGGGCCGCAGCCTGCTCACCGGTCTGCCGGTGCGCGTGACCGTTTCCACCGACGACCTGTACGAGCCGGTGATGATGCTCAGCGAGCAGATCGGCACCGCAGCCCATCAGGTGCTGGAAAAAACCCCGCCGGAGCTGGCAGGCGATATCTACCGCAACGGCGTCATGCTGACCGGCGGCGGTGCCCAGCTGCACGGCCTGACCGAATATCTGAGTCAGGAACTGAAGGTGGAAGTGACGGTTTCGCCGGACCCCGTGAACTGTGTTGCACTGGGTACGGCACAGAGCCTTTCCCTCGGTGATAAGCTGGAAACCGGCTTTACGGACGCTACCCCGCGCATCGGCCGCCGCTAAGTCAGGCTCGTTTTGTCCATGCCATATCACAAAGCGGCAAAAAGAAAAATTGTTAATTTTTGTTGAAATGAATGGCAAAATACGGTATACTATACCCAAATTGATTTTCTGCTGACGATGTTGTATCGCTTGCAGTATCCAACAAACAGGAGGAAAAACCATGGACTTAGGTTTCGATGTGGTCGTTACCATTACTGGTATCGTGCTGGTGTTCCTGATCCTCGTGCTGCTGATGGCTATCATCACGCTGGAGGGCAAGATCTTCGACTCGATGAATGCCAAGAAGAAGGCTGCCAAGACCGCTGCGCAGGCACCTGCCGCAAAGCCCGCTGCCGCTCCGGTGCAGCAGGCTGCGCCCGCTCCTCAGGTAGAGGAAGGCATCCCCGGTGATGTGGTGGCCGCTATTATGGCTGCTATCCATGCAATGGGCAACGGCAAGTACACCCTTAAGGCAGTGCGTCGTGGCAAAAATGGCTGGGGCAAGGCCGGCGTGAACGACACCACGGCCCCGTTTTAACACAGGAGGAAGAGCATGACACAGTTTATTGATACTCTGGTCGGTATTTTCCAAAGTTCCGGCTTTGCACAGTTTGGCCAGCCCGGCGGCTGGCTGTACGCCGTGATGATCTGCGTGGGCTGCTTTTTGCTGTACCTCGCCATCGTCAAGGAGTTCGAACCTTTGATCCTGCTGCCCATGGCCTTTGGCATGATCCTTGCCAACCTCCCCGGCAGCGGCATCATCCATATGCAGTACTTCGTTGGTGACGGTCTGGAGCACCCCATGTGGGTCGAGATCCTGAACAACGGCGGTCTGGCCGATATGCTCTACATGGGCGTTAAGCTGGGCATCTACCCGCCGCTGATCTTCCTTGGCATCGGCACCATGACCGACTTTGCACCCCTGATCTCCAACCCCAAGAGCCTGCTGCTGGGCGCTGCCGCACAGTTCGGTATCTTTGGTACTTACATGGGTGCCCGTCTGCTGGCCGCTACCGGTCTGGTGGACTTCACCCAGAAGCAGTCCGCTGCCATCTCCATCATCGGCGGTGCCGACGGCCCCACCGCTATCTTCGTTACCTCCCGTCTGGCACCTGAGCTGCTGGGCAGCATCGCTGTGGCAGCATATAGCTACATGGCACTGGTGCCCGTTATCCAGCCGCCCATCATGAAGGCATTGACCACCTCCAAGGAGCGCTCTGTTGTCATGAAGCAGCTGCGCACCGTCTCCAAGACCGAGAAGATCATCTTCCCCATCATGGTCGCTATCATTGTTTCCCTCATCGTGCCGGATGCCGCCGTTCTGGTCGGTATGCTGATGCTGGGCAACCTGATGAAGGAGTGCGGCGTTGTGGATCGTATCCAGAAGACCGCCGGTAATGAGCTGATGAACATCATCACCATCTTCCTTGCTCTGTCTGTTGGCTGCACCACCAGTGCAAACACCTTCCTGAACACCCGCACCCTGTTCATCATCGTGCTGGGTCTGATCGCCTTCTCCTTCGGCACCGCAGCCGGTGTGCTGTGCGGCAAGGTCATGTACAAGCTGACCGGCGGTCAGGTGAACCCCCTGATCGGTTCTGCCGGCGTTTCCGCCGTGCCTATGGCCGCTCGCGTTTCCCAGAAGGTTGGCCAGAGTGAGAACCCCTCCAACTTCCTGCTGATGCACGCCATGGGTCCCAACGTGGCCGGCGTTATCGGTTCTGCCGTTGCTGCTGGTATCCTGATCAACATCTTCGGCTAAGCAAAACCTGAAGCACTATCCAAGAGCCATCGCACAGCCTTGTGCGATGGCTCTTTTTGTTCACGAGAGGGAGTTAAGGCGTCCCCTTGGGGGAGCTGGCTGCGAACGCAGAGAGCAGACTGAGGGGGGAAATCCCGCCGCGGAGACTATTCGAAATCGTGTTAGAATTGGCTCTTTTCCTGTTTGTGTTTGTCGGCTGCTTGTGCTATCATAGAGAAAACAGGGCACGAAATGCCCTAAAACAGGAGGAAGCCGTTATGGAAAAAATCAAGCTTGAGGTTGCAGGCATTCCGGCTGTCCTGTACGGCAAGCGCAGCCGCAGGGTCTATCTCTATGTCCACGGCAAAAACGGCAGCGCAGCCGAGGCCGCCCGCTTTGCCCGCACAGCCTGCCCAGCAGGCTGGCAGGTGCTGGCTGTCGACCTGCCGGAGCACGGCGCCCGGAAAGACAGCCCGGAAAAGCTGGTGCCGTGGGTGGTCACCCGAGAGCTGCAGGCAGTCTACGCCCGGATGCAGCCGGTGTGGAAGCATATCCGGGTGTATGGGGTCAGCATCGGGGCATGGCTTGCCATGCAGGCGTTGCAAACGCAGCAGCCGGAAAAGGCGCTGCTTGTCTCCCCGATCGTGGATATGGAAAATCTCATCCTTGACCTGATGCAGCAGGCAGGGGTAACGGAGGAGCAGCTGCGCACGGCAGGGGAGATCCCCACCGCCATGGGCGAGACCCTCTCATGGCCGTATCTGTGCTGGGTAAGGGAACACCCCTTGCACTGGAAGGTGCCCACACAGGTGCTCTATGCCGATACAGACCCCCTTACCGGGCACACCGCCATGGAGCAGTTCCGACAGCAGACCGGGGCGCACCTGACCATTCTGGAGGGCGGGGAGCATTGGTTCCATACCGAGACCCAGCTTGCCGCCCTGCAAGGCTGGGAAAGCTGTCACATATAATAAGCAGCTTCTCTTTTCTCTAGCCTGTGAAAACGTAAGCCCGGAAGATCCGCAGATTTTCCGGGCTTACAATATGAAATATGCTTCCACAACAAAACGCCGCTGACGGCTTTGTGTATCGTCAGCGGCGTTTTGTTTATTGAAAACAGGATTGTGAATGGTGGGATTAAATCAGACCTTTGCTTCGCTGTTGTGCTCAGCCTTCTTATAAGCGGAGAAGGAGTGGAACACAATATTCAGACCCAGCACGATCAGCAGCACGGCAAGGATCAGCTGCAGGCCGTTTGCGATGAACACAGCGCCCCAAGTGGTCTCACCGGCAGGGATAGTAACAGAAGCGGCGGTGCTGATGGCCTTGACCATAGCGATCAGGCGCTGCACCAGTGCGGTAAAGGTGACGCACAGCATGATGATCAGCGGGGGGAACAGCATCTTGTTGCTGCGGCCGGTCACCTTCAGGAATACGCACAGGGTAGCCAGCACCAGTGCGCTCAGCAGCTGGTTGGCAGAACCGAACAACGGCCAGATGTTGGCGTAGCCGATCTTGGTCAGGATGAAGCCGAACACCAGCGTGATGAAGGTGGAGAAGTACACATTGCAGAACAGCTTGCGCCAGCCCTCAGCGTGCTCCATGTCGTCCACGCTGAACAGCTCCTGGAAACTCATGCGGCCGATGCGGGCCACGGCATCCAGACTGGTCAGAGCCAGTGCGGAAACGCACATGGTCATGAACACGGTAGCAGCGTAGGCGGGCACGCCGAACATCTCAAAGAAACCGGCAACGCCGCGGCTGAAGATCTGGAACGGGGTACCGGCGGCAGGGGTGCCGTCGGCAGCTGCGGCAGCACCGGCCACGCACAGAGCCAGCACAGCCAGCAGGCTTTCAAGGATCATGGCACCGTAGCCGACCTTCAGCATATCCTTCTCGTTCTCAACGGTCTTGGAAGAAGTACCGGAGGAAACAAGGCTGTGGAAGCCGGAAACTGCACCGCAGGCCACGGTGACGAACAGGATGGGGAACATGGTGCCCAGCTTTTCGTTGGTAAAGCCGGTGAATACAGGCAGGTTCATGGTGGGGTGTGCAACCAGCAGGCCAACCACAGCGCCCACGATCATGGCCACGAACATAAAGGTGGTCATGTGGTCACGGGGCTGCTTGAGCAGCCACATGGGCAGCACGGCAGCAAAAAAGATGTACACAAAGGTGATGTAGCTCCAAGCGGCCTTGCCCAGGATCAGGGGCAGGTTTGCGCCGATGACAAAGGACAGCACGATGAACACGATGCTGATAGCGCTTTCCTTCCAGCCGGAGAAGTTGAACTTCTTCTGCAGCAGGCCAAAGACAACGGCGAACACCATGAACATGATGGAAACCATACCGGCAGCGCCGTTGGTCTTGGCAGCCTCGACCATTGCGCCGTCTGCGCCAAAGGCGTTGAAGGTGCCGGCGACCATGTCCGCAAAAGCGGCAATAACGATGCCGCAGAACAGCCAGCAGAACAGCAGGAACAGCTTGCGGCCGGTCTTGCCGATGTACTTTTCAATCAGCATACCCATGCTCTTGCCGTCGTTCTTAACGGAAGCATACAGGGCACCAAAGTCGGTGACAGCGCCGAAGAAGATACCGCCCAGCAGAACCCACAGCAGCACCGGCAGCCAGCCGAAGGCTGCGGCCTGAATGGCACCGGTAACAGGGCCTGCACCGGCAATGGAGCTGAACTGGTGAGCAAACACCGTCCAGCCGTTGGTGGGTACATAGTCCCGGCCATCCTCGTGGACGACTGCCGGGGTCTTGGCTGCAGGGTCGATGCCCCATTTGTTAGCCAGCCAGCGGCCGTAAAGCACATAAGCGCCAAACAGGCACACCGCTGCGATCAATACGATGACCAGCGTATTCATAGTTTTCTACCTCTTTCCTTTTTTCACTCCGCAACAGGTTCGGAACGTTAAGGTGTATCTGAAAACAAAGAAAATGACGAATATTTCGCAAGCACAAGCGGGATTTAAGGCAAAGAGCCGCAGGAATCCTTTGTGGATTTCAAGGCTTTTTAACGCAAAATCCAGCTGTGCTTGTAGAAATAGACTAAATTTTCGACTTTTCAGATACACCCTGGGCTGCCGTCCGGCAAAACGTTGCCCCGGAGCGTAAAAAACCTTCGTCCTCAGCACATGACCGATGTCCCGGTCACACTCCGAAGACGAAGGCTTTTGCACCCGCCTGCCAGGGCAGGGGCATTACTCCGCGGTACCACTTCGCTTGCTGTGTAAAACAGCCACTCTCCCACGCATGGTACGCTGACCATGCTGCCCGATAACGTGGGCTGGACGGCACCGTGCTACTAAGGGGCAAAAAAACCGGTTCACACAGGCTGCTCGCAGGCGAGGGTCCTCTGCTCCTGACTGCCGCTTTTTCACCCGAGAAGCGGCTCGCTGAAAGAGGGTGATGCAGAAGATCATGTCCTGTTCCTTGCATTTGCTGAATGATTGTGTCTTACTTTATTCCCGTTTTCACCAATTGTCAATATTCTTGTCACAAGTTCAGAGGATACGCCAATTCAAGCCATTTTCTGGGAATATTTTTTAGATGATTTTATTTCATGTGTGAAGAGAATAAAACTGAATAGCACATTAATTGAAAACCATTCACCCACAGGTCTTGACTTTCGCACTTTGAAGTGCTAAAGTAATAGCGTGCAGAATATTCCGCGCGGCAGCACTGTCTGCTTTGCCCGCTGCCGCCGCTGTTGTAATAAGGAGAAAAACAATGGCTGAGAAAAATTCCAGAAGAAATGAGACAACGGACGCACTGTTTGATGCTATCCTCAGTCTGGAGAGCCGGGAGGAGTGCTACGCCTTTTTTGAGGATCTGTGCACTGTAAAGGAGATCTCGGATATGGCACAGCGCCTGCAGGCGGCAAAGCTGCTGCTGGACGGTGCCACCTATGAGCAGATCGTTAAGGCAGTGGAGATCAGCACCGCCACCATCAGCCGTATCAACCGCTGTATCCAGTACGGCTCCGGCGGCTACCGTGATACCATCGAGAAGGTGCGCGCACAGGCGGAAAAGCAGTAACAGCCGCACCTGCCGCAGCATAGGATAGGGCACACGACCGGAAAGGAAGGTTTTGCCCTATGATGATCGATACACCCTGCGCCCGTTCTCAGTGCCCGGAAATGCCCAAGGTCAGCCTGGATCAGGCTGTTGTGGACCTGATGGAAAGCATTGCCCTGCAGGAAACGGCACTCAGCCACATTCTGTGCGCCGAAAGCCGGAAGATGCAGAAGGCCATGGATCTGGATGGTCTGGATCTTTGCAAGCTGCTGGAGGTGAACGACTCCGCCACCAATATGGTGCACGCCGTCGCAAACCTTGAACTGGTGCTCAAGGATAAGCTGGAGTTCGTCTCCAACAACCTTTATGTCCCGGGGGACAGCAGCTGCCCATCACCTGCGCAGTAATGTTTTTTGGGGCGGGGCGCTCTCCGCTGCAATTTGACCCGTGAAAATGCAATGCCGGGCAGCCCGCAGGCTGCCCGGCATTGTTCTAATAAAATGTTTTTTCCTCTAAATAATGCCCAGAGCGCACGCGGAGGGCATTCTAAATCGTTCTATTGCAAGGGAGACTGCTGCGCAAAATACGGTGCGGCGGTCTCCCTTTTCAGGAAAATTCTGCATAAGAGACAGAAAAATCTTTTGTTGGAATTGCTGATGTATCAAATCTGTGCTATACTATTGGATGTATCACCATGAAAGCGAGGAATAAAACATTGCTGCATTATGATGCGATCCTATTTGATGTGGACGGGACGCTGATCGATTCGGCTCCCGGTATCATTCATACATTGCAAGAGGTTTTCTGTACCATGGGTGTGGATGTATCCGGCATAAACCTGCGCCGGTATCTGGGCCCGCCGCTGCGCAAAAGCTTCGGCGAGCACTTCACCGACCCGGCGCTGATCGAAAAAGCAACCGACCTTTACCGCACGAGCTACGCGGTGAAGGGCAGCCACGAGTGTGCCGTGTTCCCGGGCGTTCCGCAGATGCTGCAAACCTTGAAGGACGCGGGTTTTCTCCTGTGCACTGCCACCTCCAAGCCCACCAAGGTGGTCACGCCCATTCTGGAAGAGCAGGGGCTGGCACCGTATTTTGATTTTATCGGTGGTGCCTCCATGGACGAGAGCCGGGATACCAAGACCGAGGTCGTGCGTTATGTGCTCAGCCAGCCCGCCTTGCAGGGCAAGCGGGTGCTGATGGTGGGCGACCGCAACGATGATATGCGGGGCGCTGCCGACTGTGGTCTGGATGCTGCCGGTGTGCTGTACGGCTACGGCAGCCGGGAAGAGCTGGAAGCCTTCCATCCAGTGCTGCTGGCTGAAAGCTGCGCCGACCTTACCGACCGGCTGCTGGCAGCCCGGGTATGACAGGAAGTTTCATTCCTTCGGAAGGAGAATGGATAGAATATGAGAAGCAATAACCAGAAGGAGAATCAGGCGCTGACCCCGATGCAGAAGCAGGCGGTGCTGGTGTGCATCGTGTGCGCACTGGCGGCGCTGCTGACCATCGGCATCACCCTTACCATGCTCAAGCGGGGCAAGAACCCGACGGAGCAGCCGGGGGATTCTTCCATTATTACCCCCGCGCCCGCCCCGGAAGGGGAGGAGGATATCTCCGACCACTACCAGATTAACGAGACTTCCAGCGCCCTGCTCACCGGGACTGCTGATGCTGGTGACGCCTATCAGGAGCAGACCCTTTTTATCGGCGATTCCAACACGGTGCGTCTGTATGCCAATGGCCTGATCTCGCTGCAGCAGTTCTGTGCCAAGGAGGGCATTGGCACCGGTGCCGCCCTGAACGAAGGCATCGTCACCTTCAAGCGGGACGATAACCGCTACACCATCGCGCAGGCAGTGGCAAAAATGAAGCCCCGCCGTGTGGTCATCATGCTGGGCACCAACGATAACGGCATGAATACCGAGGATTTCATCAGCAACTACACCGCACTGGTGCAGGCCATTCAGGCCAGCTATCCTTATACCGACATCATCGTCAACACGGTGCCGCCGGTCCCGTCCAACCACTCTAATTACCCTAATATGGACCAGACCCGCATTGATGATTTCAATATGGCGCTGCTGACCATGTGCGAGCAGCTGGGCGTCAAGTTCCTCAACTCTGCCGAGGCGCTCAAGGACGCCAACGGCTACGGCAATGTCGATTACTACCAGAGCGGCGATATCCACCTCAAGCCCGCAGGTCTGAAGGTGCTGCTGAAGTATCTGCGCACCCACGCCTATGAGACCGAGGACCGCCGCCCGGATACCAATAACATCCCCACCCGTGCCGAGTATACCGCAAACCCCAGCTCTGCGGTGGAAGCACCCAGCAGCTCGGAGGAAGTCTCTTCCTCGGCCGTTGAGGAGAAAACGGAGTATCAGGCCGGTTACCGTGTAGATAAAACCGGCGGCGGCTCCCTGACCTGCGGCAATGAGAGCGGCAAGTCCCTTACTGTCAAGGTGACCAGCGCCACCCAGAGCGTTACCGTTACCGCTGTGCCGGAGGACGGCTATGTGTTCGTCAAGTGGAGCGATGGTGTGACCAAGCGCACCCGCACCGATACCAATTTTGACCAGAATGTGGATGTGACCGCTGTGTTTGCAGCCGCTTCCATCCAGATCAGCAGCAGCGGCAAGGCTATGCTGGGGGACTCCTACACCTTCAAAGCTGCCCTCAAGGGCAAGTATCTGGATGCTTCCAGCATCCGCTGGTATGTCAATGGCACCGAGGTGACACAGGCTGCCGGCAAGACTTCCGTAAAGGGTGAGGTGGATCCCTCCATGCTGGGCAGCACCTTCCGGGTGTACGCCACTGCCAGCTATAACGACTGCACAGTGACCAGCAATAAGCTGGAGTTTACGGTCAGCGGTGCACCGTCCAGCTCGTCCACCAGCTCCAGCGGCTCTGATGCTTCCTCTAAGGAGGATAAGCCTGCTTCCTCCAAGGAAGAAACGTCCGCCTCCTCCAAGGAGGAAAAACCGGCTTCTTCTAAAGAAGAAAAACCTGCTTCTTCCTCCTCGAACGGCACCTCTGAAAGCACCGGCAGCTCCTCCAAGGCGGAAAAGCCGGCTTCGTCTCCTGCTTCCTCCAAGGAAGAAAAGCCCGTCTCTTCTTCACAGAGCAGCACTTCCTCCAAGGAAGAAACAACTGCTTCCTCTAAGCAGGAACACACAGCTTCCTCCAAGGAAGAACAACCGGCTTCTTCTAAAGAAGAAAAGCCTGCTTCCTCCAAAACGGAGGCAAGCGCCAGCAAGGAAGCTGCCAACTGAGCGCACACTCCGCTCCCGCGCCGCATAGGCTGGCGTGAGAGGAAGGTGGAGCCATATGTACTGGCAAGCGATGCGCACGCCCGCCCTGCCCGGGGAAAATGACGTGACCGACGGCAGCGTGGACTACTACGACACCGACTGGGAAAACGTGGATAACAGCGCACTGGAGGAAGAAATGCAGAAATGCGGTCTGACGCCCTGCGAGGGAAAGACGACGTGCCCGGACAATACCCCGGCACAAACAGACCTGTCTGCGTATGAAATCGTTTCTGAGTAACGAGAAGCCAGCTCTGCCGGGGGTGGGGCTGGCTTCTCCCTGTTGATACACCAAAGTGGGAAATGCTGAAAAGAAAGTGAGATACTATGGCAAAATACTATTGCATCCTGTTCGATGCGGACAATACGCTGCTCAACTTTGACGCAGCCGAAAACAAGGCGCTGGCCGAAACGCTGGTGAACTACGGCATCGAGCCGGACGCCGAGACCGTGCAGACCTACCGCACCATCAACGAGGAACTGTGGCGGCAGCTGGAAAAAGGCCAGATCCGCCGCGAAAAGCTGTTCGGCGAGCGGTTCAGCCGCTTTTTAAAGACCATCAATGCCGCCGGCGACGGCGTGGAGATGAACCGCTGCTATCTGGAGCAGCTGTCCACCCACCCGGACCTGATGAGCCCGGAGGTGCTGGACGTGCTGCGCGAGCTTTCCGAGGTGGCAACGCTGGCCATCGTCAGCAACGGTGCCCAGAAGGTGCAGACCCGCCGTCTGGCGGAAAGCGGCGTGATGAACTTTATGGAAGATGTGTTCATCTCTGAAAAAATGGGCTGCGAAAAGCCCAATGCCCGCATCTTTGATGCAGCCCTGCGCGCGCTGGGTGTGGAGAACCGGGAGCACGTTCTGATGGTGGGCGACAGCCTGTCCAGCGATATTCAGGGCGGCAGCAACGCCGGGCTGGATACCTGCTGGTACAACCCCAACCACGCCGAGAACCCCGGCAAGGTGATCCCTACCTACGAGATCGCCAGTCTGGAAGAGCTGTATCCACTGGTGATGGAGCAGGAGGAGCTGGCCAATGTTGGCCTGAAGAACCGCCGCCATCAGTGCTGAAATATGAAAAAGAACGGATAACGGATCAAAACTATGCTGATACATTTGGAAAAACTGGGTAAGACCTTTGGCGAAAAGGTGGTGCTGCACGATGTGACCGCCAGTGTCGAGCGGGAGGACCGCATCGGCATCGTGGGACAAAACGGTGCGGGCAAGACCACTCTGCTCAAGATCCTTACCGGCGAATATCAGGACTACGAGGGTGAGTTCAGCGTGACCCACGGGGTAACGCTGGGCTATCTGGAGCAAAACGCAAAGCTGGATGCCACGCTGGATATCTACGGCGAGATGCGCGCCACCTTTGCCCCGGTGCTGGACGCCATGGCGCAGATGCAGATCTTAGAGCGCCGCATGGCTGCCCAGCCCGATAACGCCGACCTGCTGGCGCAGCACGATGCTTTGCAAAACATCGTAGATGCTGCCGACGGCTACAACATGGATGTGAACATCAAAAAGGTGCTGTCCGGCATGGGCTTTGCGCAGGATACATGGCAAAAGAACATTGCGGTGCTCTCCGGCGGCGAGCTGACGCGGCTGCGTCTGGCGAAGCTGCTGCTGGAAAAGCCGGATGTGCTCATTCTGGACGAGCCCACCAACCACTTGGACTTTGCCACCATGGAATGGCTGGAAAATTACCTCAAGGGCTACTCCGGCGCGGTGCTGGTGGTCAGCCACGACCGCTATTTCCTCGATAATGTCTGTACAAAGATCTGGGAGGTATCCTTCCAGACCATGACCACCTACAAGGGTAACTTCTCGGCCTATCTGCCCCAGAAGGAAGCCGCCGATGCCCTGCGCCAGAAGCAGCACGATGCCGATGTGGCACTGGCTGAAAAACTGCAGGACTATGTGGACCGCAACCTTGTGCGCGCCTCCACCACCAAAATGGCGCAGAGCCGCCGCAAGCAGCTGGAAAAGCTGGAGATCACCGAGGTACCCAAGGACGAGACCAACCAGCTGAAATTTCGCTTTGAATATGACGTAGAACCGTGGAACGAGCTGGTGCTGATGAAAAACCTCAGCATCAAGATCGGGGAGCGTACCCTGCTGGAACCCTTTACCTATACGGTCTGCCGCGGGCAGCGGCTCATTATTGCCGGCCCCAACGGTGCAGGCAAATCCACCCTGATGCAGGTGCTGGACGGCAAGCGCCGCCCCTCCGGCGGCATGGTGCGGCTGGGCACCGGGGCGCGTCCCAGCATTTTTGCCCAGCAGCAGAACCGTCTGGGACAGGGCAGGGTCATTGATGTCATCTGGAACAAGTACCCCCGCATGACCGAGCTGGAGGTGCGCAGCCACCTTGCAAAGCTGGGGTTCCGGGGCGATACCGTGTTCAAGCCCTGCGAAGCATTATCCGGCGGCGAGCTGGCGCGTCTGCGCTTTGCAGAGATCGTGCTGGAACGGCCGAACCTGCTGTTTCTGGACGAGCCCACCAACCACTTGGACATCTACACCCGCGAAAACCTGACCGAAGCACTGATGGCGTACACCGGCACGCTGCTGCTGGTCACTCACGACCGTCACCTGATGAACAGTCTGGCCTGTCCCATCCTCTATCTTGAGGACGGCAAGGCGGTGCTTTACCCCAGCTACGATGCCCTGATGGGACGTGCCGCCCCGGTGCAGGCCGCCCAGAAAGCTGCCGAGCCCGCCAAGACCGGCTACGGCAAGGAGCAGCGCCGCCGCCGCGCCGAGCTGCGCGCCAAGATCAAGGCCTGCGAGGACGAGATGGAAGCCTGCGGCGCACGCGAGGTGGAGCTGGACAACGAGATCAACTCCCCGGAGGTGTACAACGACCCCGACCTGTTGCGCCAGAAAAGCGATGAGCTGAGCGACCTGCGCTTCCATCAGGAGGAACTTTTTGCCGCATGGGAAGCCGCCATGGAAGAGCAGGAAGCCTACGAGCAGACGCAGCAGCCCGAAGAATAAAGGAGCGTATCCTCTATGCCTAAAAATCACCGCAACTATCAAAAAACACGGCACATTGCCCTGTCCGGCCTGCTGTTTGCGCTGGCCATGGCGCTTTCCTTCATCGAGGGCACGCTGGCCATCCCGGGGCTTTTGCCGGGCATGAAGCTGGGCCTTGCCAACATCGTGGTCATGTACGCCCTGTTCTTCATGGGCGCTCGGCAGGCACTGGTGCTGGATGTGCTCAAGGCGCTGTTCGTCTTTCTGGTTTCCGGCTTTACGGCGGGCTTCCTCTCGCTGTGCGGCGGGCTTTTGTCCCTTGCGGTGATGTGGGTGCTGTACTATCTTCTGCCGGTGCGGCCTACATGGTTCATCCTGTCGGTCTGCGGCGCACTGGCGCATAACGTGGGGCAGCTGCTGGGCGCAGGGGTCATCATCTCCTCGTCTTTGTCGCTGTACTATGCACCGGTCATGCTGGTGCTGGGGCTTGTCATGGGCGCGCTCACCTCGGTCACCCTGCGGGCGCTGCTGCCCGCACTGGGCAAAATGGGCTTCAACACCCACGAAAACCGCCCCGAATGACCGACCATTCCGGCAAGGCAGTTGCATTTTGGCCGGAAATCTGTATAATAAGGAAACAACTGCATTTTTATCTAGGGTGTATCTGAAAAGTCGAAAATTTAGTCTATTTCTACAAACACAGCTGGATTTTGCGTTAAACAGCCTTGAAATCCACAAAGGATTCCTGCGGCTCTTTGCCTTAAATCCCGCTTGTGCTTGCGAAATATTCGTCATTTTCTTTGTTTTCAGATACACCTTAAAAGACCCCAAAGGATAGCGCTGCCGCAGCATGGGAACTTGAGCGGCAGTCGGGAGGTGTTTGTATATGTCTGAAAAAGTTACCATCAAGGTCGAGCGGAAGGAGCTCCATCTGCCCACCATCGCACTGCGCGGGCTGGTGGTGTTCCCCAACAACCTTGTTCATTTTGAAGTCGGGCGGGAAAAGAGTATTGCTGCCGTGGAGTGGGCTATGGCCAATAACTCTAACGTATTTCTGGTAGCCCAGAAGGAGATGGAAACCAGCGAGCCCACCCAGCAGGATCTGTACACCTACGGCGTAGTAGCCGAGGTCAAGCAGGTGCTGCGCGTGTCGGACGAGCTGGTCAAGGTGCTGGTAGAGGGCAAGTACCGCGCCAAGCTGACCGAGCTGGATACCACCGGCGATTTTCTGCTGTCTGCCGTGCGCTCCGCTCCGGTGCGTGCCGCAAAACCCGAAGAAGCTGTGGAAACCGAAGCACTGCTCCGCGCTCTCAAGACCGGTTTTGACGAGTATCTGGGCATGAACCCGCGCCTTGCAAAGGACGTGGTATTCACCATCGTTTCCAGCGATGACCCTATGTTCCTCACCGAGTATATGCCGGCAAATCTCTTGTTCCGCTACGAGGACAAGCAGGCGGTTATGAACGAGAACACCCTCAACGGCCGTTTGCAGCGCCTTGTGGAGATGCTGCGCCGCGAGTGCCAGGTGATGAAGATCGAAAAGGAGATCGCGGAAAAGGTCAACGAGTCCATGGACAAGAACCAGCGCGATTATTACCTGCACGAGCAGCTGCACATCATCAACGACGAGCTGGGCGAGGGGGACGATACCCACGCCGAAGCCGATGATTACCGCCGCAAGATCCGGGAGCTGCACCTTGCCGAGGACAGCGAGAAAAAGCTGCTCAAGGAGGTAGACCGCCTTTCCCGGATGCAGAGCAGCAATCAGGAAGCCACGGTCATCCGCACCTATCTGGACACCTGTCTGGACCTGCCGTGGAACACCATGACCGTGGATGATCTGGATATCCACCGCGCCCAGCAGATCTTGGACCGGGATCACTACGGCCTGAAAAAGGTCAAGGATCGCATTCTGGAAACGCTGGCTGTGCGCAAGCTGGCACCGGACGTGAAGGCGCAGATCATCTGCTTGGTTGGCCCTCCGGGTGTCGGCAAAACCAGCATCGCACGCTCCATCGCCGAAAGCCTTGGCCGCAAGTATGTGCGCATCAGTCTTGGCGGCGTGCGGGACGAAGCCGAGATCCGCGGCCACCGCCGCACCTACATCGGTGCCATGCCCGGCAAGATCATCAGCGCCATGATCACCGCCAAGTCCTCCAACCCTTTGATGCTGCTGGACGAGATCGACAAGCTGGCAGGGGACTTCCGGGGCGACCCGGCGGCAGCTCTGCTGGAAGCGCTGGACCCGGAGCAGAACAGCACCTTCAACGACCATTTCATTGATATCCCGTTTGACCTGAGCCATGTACTCTTTATTACCACCGCCAACGACTTGGGCAGCATCCCCGGCCCGCTGCGCGACCGCATGGACGTCATTGAGCTGCCCAGCTATACCCGCGTGGAAAAATACAACATTGCCCGCAAACATTTGCTGCCCAAGCAGCTCAAGGCCTGCGGTCTGACCGGCAAGGTCACCATGAACCAGAGCGCACTCTACGGCATCATCGACGGGTACACCCGCGAAGCCGGTGTGCGTAATCTGGAGCGCACCATCACCAGTGTGCTGCGCAAGTGTGCCCGCAAGATCGCCGCCGGTGAGGTGGAAAGCGTAGCCGTGACTGCCGCCATGCTGGAGGAACTGCTGGGCCCCCGCATCGTCAAGCCGGACTTCCTCAACCGTACCAACGCTGTGGGCATCGCCAACGGTTTGGCATGGACGAGTGTAGGCGGCGAGACCCTGCCCATCGAGGTGCAGGTCATGGACAACGGCACCGGCAAGATCACCGTTACCGGCTCTCTGGGCGATGTGATGAAGGAGAGCGCACAGCTGGCAGTTACTTGGGTGCGCGTCCATGCCGAGGAATACGGCATCGACCCCGAGCGGCTGAAAAAGTGCGACCTGCACATCCATGCCCCCGAGGGTGCTGTGCCCAAGGACGGCCCCTCTGCCGGCGTCACCCTGACCACGGCACTGGTGTCCTGTCTGTCCGACGTGCCGGTGCGCGGCGATGTGGCCATGACCGGCGAGATCACCCTGCACGGCAACGTGCTGCCCATTGGCGGCCTGCGCGAAAAGAGCATGGCTGCTTACCGCGAGGGCATGAAGACCGTGCTCATCCCCAAGGACAACGAGCCTGATCTGTATGACGTGGATGAGGAGGTCAAGAAGAACCTGACCTTCCTGCCTATGCAGAATCTCTCGCAGGTGCTGGCTGCCGCCCTGCTCAAGCCGAAAGCTGCCAAGAGCACCGCAGGCCGTCCTCGCACCAAAAAGTCCAAGGCAGGGGAGAGCCGCATCCCCGCCGCGCCTGAGAAGAACCAGCCGGGCGCTGTCTGCTGAAATAATAGAAAGGAACACGCAATGATCTTCAATAAAGCTGATTTTATTGCCAGCTATGGCATTTCCAGCCAGCTGCCCGAAAGCGACCGCCCGGAGCTGAGCTTTTCGGGGCGCTCCAACGTGGGCAAATCCAGCCTGATCAACAAGCTGTGCAGCCGCAAAAATCTGGCGCGCGTGTCCAGTACGCCGGGCAAAACGGCTACCATCAATTTCTATTCCGTGGACGACTGCTACTTTGTGGACCTGCCGGGTTACGGCTATGCCAAGGTGAGCAACGCCGACCGCGAGCGCTGGGACGACCTGATCAACAGCTACTTCGAGGCACCCCGCCACCACACCCTGCTGGTGCAGCTGCTGGACTGCCGCCATGCTCCCAGCGAAGACGATCTGCAGATGCTGCGCTACCTGCACTACCACCGCATCCCTTATGTGGTGGCTCTGACAAAGGCGGATAAGCTGAAAAAGAGCCAGCTTGCCAAAACGCAGGAGGACTTTGAAAACATCTGTCGCCCCTATGGCTGTCAGAAGGTGGTGCTGACCAGCGGCGAAAACGGTTACGGCATCCCGGAACTGCAGGCAGTGCTCAACGCCGCAGTGGCTGCGGAAAACGAGGAAGCGGAGTAACGCCATGGCTTACAACGAATTTGCCTATTTCTACGATGAATTCAACGGCGAAGCGGACTACGACGTCCTGTACAGCCAGATCCATGCAAAGCTGGAAGCCCACGGCATCCATGACGGCATTGTAGCCGACCTTGGCTGCGGCACCGGGGAACTGACCCTGATGCTGACGCAGGCAGGCTACGATATGATCGGCATCGATCAGTCGGAGGAGATGCTCTGCGTGGTGCGGGATAAGGCCGAGCAGTTGGGACTTTCCGGCCGCCTGCTGCTGCTCCGGCAGGATCTGCTCAAGCTGGATCTTTACGGCACCATCCGGGCAGCGGTATCTACCTTTGATACCTTCAACCACATCCCGGATCTGGATACCGCCATTGCCAATGCGGGCTTTTTTATGGAAAAGGGCGGCGTGTTCCTGTTTGATATGAACACCCCCTATAAGCACCAGAAGGTTCTGGGCGATAACGCGTTCACCTTTGAGGAAGAGGATGCCTCCTGCGTGTGGCGCAACCACTATAACGCCGCCGACCGCAGGGTGGAGATCACGGTGGACATTGATTATCACGAGACCGGCGAGCATTTCCACGAGGAATTCTGCGAGTATACCTATGATCTGGATACCATCCGTGCGGCGCTGGAAAAGCACGGCTTTGCGCTGGAAAGCGTCTGCGATGGCGAGACCTTTGGTCCGCTGACCGAGGAAAGCCAGCGCTACTTCTTCTGCGCAACAAAACAGTATACACAACTGGAGGAATAACCTATGGCAAACCTGATCCGCGGCCTGTCCGAGAACGGCGGTGTCGTGTTCTGCGGTGTGGATTCCACCGATATCGTCCGTAAAGCCGAAAAGCTTCACACCACAAGCGCCACCTGCAGCGCGGCACTGGGCCGTCTGCTCACGGGCGCTACCCTGATGGGCTCCATGCTCAAGGACGACCGCGACCGTATCACCCTGCGTGTGGCGGGCGGTGGCCCTGCGGGCGTGCTTATTGCCTGCACCGACGGCACCGGCAACGTGAAGGGCTGCATTGACAACCCGCTGGTGGAGCTGCCCGCCAAAGCCAACGGCCACTTGGACGTGGGCACCGCCGTGGGCAAGGATGGCGTGCTGACCGTCATCCGCGATAACCGCCTGCAAAAGGAGCCCACAGTCGGGCAGGTGCCGCTGGTATCCGGCGAGATCGCCGAGGATCTGACCAGCTACTATGCCTACAGCGAGCAGGTGCCCACCGTGATGGCGCTGGGCGTTCTGGTGGACAAGGATCTGTCCATCCTCTGCGCCGGCGGCTTTATGGTGCAGCTGCTGCCCGGTGCTACCGATGCCGAGATCGACCAGCTGGAAAAGAACATCAACGCCATGCCCTCCGTCACCGAGCTGCTCCATGCGGGCAAGACCCCCGAGGACATGATGCAGATGGCACTGGCAGGCTTTGCCCCCAATGTGCTGGACGAGCGTACGGTGCAGTACCAGTGCGATTGCAGCGCCGAGCGCACCAAGGAGATGTTGCTCAGTCTTGGCCGTGCCGAACTTGCGCGGATGCGGGACGAGGACCCCAACTGTGAGGTGGTGTGCCACTTCTGCCACAGCAAGTACCAGTACGACCTGAACGCTCTGCTTGCCGAGTACGATGCACAGGCCGCCGCCGCCGCCGCCCAGTCCAAAGAATAACCACACCGAAGAAGCGATACGTACCCCCAATGCCGGATATCCGGTACTGGGGGTGTTTTTATGAAAAAATCAGTGTGCAGAACACTGCCAGCAAGAAAAATGCGCAGAAACGCCAGCAGGTGTAAACAAAAAGCGGACTTTTATAGAACGTGCAGGCTGTTTTGCGCAAAAGAACTGTCGCTTTTTTAGCAATTCAATGTATTTGCGGGGCAAACGGTAGAACTTTGCGGTGGGATATGCTATACTATACTGTAATTGCTAGCCCCGGAAAAAGGGGCTGCCAAAGGAGAAAGGACTTGTTATGAAGATCATTCTGGTGGGCGGCGGCAAGGTCGGCACGGCTCTGGCGCGCCAGCTCAGCGAGGAAGGCCACAACGTGACTGTGGTGGACACCAACAAGGCGCGCGTGGAGCACCTGACCGAAAGCTACGACGTGCTGGGCATCGTGGGCAATGGCTCGTCCATCACCACCCTGTCCGAGGCGGGCATTGAGGATGCGGACGTGTTCATTGCGGTCACCGGCTCGGACGAACTGAACCTGCTTTGCTGCATGTTTGCCAAAAAGGCGGGTCACTGCCACGGCATTGCCCGTGTGCGCAACCCGTCCTACAGCCATGAGCTGGACTTTATCAAAAAGCAGATCGGCATTTCCGCCATCATCAACCCGGAAATGGCAGCGGCAAAGGAGATCTCCCATCTGCTGCGGTTCCCCGGTGCCAGCAAGATCGATACCTTTGCGGACGGCCGTGTGCGGCTGATCAAGTTTGCGCTGACCGATGCACTGGACGGCGTAGCCATCCGCGAGATCCCCACCCGGCTCAAGAGCGATATTCTGGTGTGCGCGGTGGAGCGTGACGGCGGGGTCATCATCCCCAACGGTAACTTTGTGCTGCAAAAGGGTGATCAGGTCACTTTCCTTGCCACGCAGGAAAAGGCGCACGCCTTTTTCCAGCAGCTGCATCTGCCGGTGCAGCCGGTGCGCAACGCCCTCATCGTGGGCGGCGGTGCCATTGCCTACTACCTCAGTCAGGAACTGCTGGAAAACCATGTGCGGGTGCGCATCGTGGAGCGGGACGCCGCCCGCTGCGTAGAGCTGGCCGAGCAGCTGCCCGGCGCACAGATCCTGAACGAGGACGGCTCCAACCGCGAGTTTTTGCTTTCCGAGGGTCTGGAATCCACCGAGGCTTTTGTGGCGCTGACCAACATTGACGAGGAGAACGTGCTGCTGACCCTGTTTGCCAAAAAGCACTCCAACGGCAAGCTGGTGACCAAAGTCAACCGTCTGGAATTTGACGATATTCTGGCCGGGCTGGATCTGGGCAGCGTGGTCTACCCCAAGTACATGACCTGCGACTACATCGTGCAGTATGTCCGCGCCCTGCAGAACGAGGCAGGCAGCAACATCAAAACGCTGTACCGCATTCTGGATGACCGCGTGGAGGCACTGGAGTTTACGGTGCACGAGGAGAGCGCCGCTACCGGTGTGCCCCTGAGCCAGCTGCACCTGAAAAAGAACCTGCTGCTGTGCTGCATTACCCGCGGCAGCAAGATCCTGATCCCCCGCGGCGGCGACCAGATCCAAGTGGGTGATAACGTCATCGTGGTCACGCTGGAGCATGGCCTGCACGATCTGCGCGATATCGTGGAGCACTGACGGAGGCAGACTATGAATTATGCGATCGTTTTCCGTCTGCTGGGCTATGTGCTGATGATCGAGGGCGCGTTGCTGCTGCTGCCCGCCGCCGCCAGCCTTGTGTATGGCGAGTGGATGGTTCTGGGCGTGTTTCTGCTCACAGCTGCGGTCAGCGCCGGCATCGGCTACGCCCTGCACACCATCAAACCCCGCAGCAAGGTGTTCTATATGCGCGAAGGCTTTGCAGCTACCTCGCTGTGCTGGGTGTTCATCTCGGTGATGGGCGCGGTGCCCTTTGTGCTCACCGGCTGCATCCCGAACCCCGTGGACGCCCTGTTTGAGACGGTCTCCGGCTTTACCACCACCGGTGCCAGCATTCTGCCCGGCGTGGAGGATCTGCCCAAGGGCATTCTGTTCTGGCGCAGTTTCACCCACTGGATCGGCGGCATGGGCGTTCTGGTGTTCCTGCTCTCGCTGCTGCCGCTGACCGGCGGCTCCCACGTCAACCTGATGAAGGCGGAAAGCCCCGGCCCGCAGGTGGATAAGCTGGTGCCCAAGGTGCAGTCTACCGCTAAAATTCTGTACGGCATCTATTTTGCCCTTACCATGCTGGAACTGGTGTTCCTGCTGATTGGCAGAATGCCCCTGTTCGAGGCACTGCTCACCGCCTTTGGTACGGCGGGCACCGGCGGCTTTGGCTTCCGCAACGACAGCTTTGGCAGCTTTTCGCCCTACATCCAGTGGGTCGTGACCATCTTCATGATCCTGTTCGGCGTCAACTTCAACGCCTACTTCCTGCTGCTCATGCGCAAGTTCCGCCGCGCTGCTGCCAGCGAGGAGGTGCGGGGCTACTTTGTGGTCATCGCGGTGGCAGTGGGCATCATCACCGCCAATATTTATAGTATGTACAACAGCTTCGGCGAGGCGCTGCGGCAGGCCGCATTTCAGGTGGGTTCCATCATCACCACCACCGGCTTTTCCAGCTGCGACTTTGACCTGTGGCCGACTCTCTCCAAGGAGATCTTGGTCATGCTCATGTTCATTGGTGCCTGCGCCGGCAGTACCGGCGGCGGCATGAAGGTGAGCCGCCTCCTCATTCTGGCCAAGACCCTGGCCAAGGAGCTTAAGACCGCCCTGCACCCGCAGGTAGTAGCGCCCGCCCGCATGGACGGCAAGCTGCTGAACCACGAGACCATCCGCACCACCAATGTGTTTGTGGCGGCGTATATCTTTATTTTTGCGGGCTCCTTCTTCCTCATCAGTCTGAACGGCTTTGATATGGTGACGAACTTTACCGCCGTGGCCGCTACCCTGAACAACATCGGCCCGGGTCTTGTCAAGGTAGGCCCCATGCAGAACTTCGGCTGCTTTGCAGATCCCGCAAAGCTGGTACTGATCTTCGATATGCTGGCCGGCCGTCTGGAAATCTTCCCCATGCTGGTGCTGTTTATGCCCGATACATGGCGGCGGTTCTAAGCCTTTTGGGGCACGGGACAAGCATAAAAATATTATTTCGGAACACCGGAGTGTCTATGAACGCACCGGTGTTCTTTTTTGTAAAGAAAGCCGGAATGGCAGGTGGCAACGGTTAGAAATACCTTGCGTTCAGTGCTGTATTGCAGTATGATTATGGTATCAATATTTCGGCCCTCTCCCTTGGGCGGGTCAAAGCCCTCCGCAAACAAAATCGTTCCGTATCATCAGGTAAGAAGAAAGCAAAACAATAAAAAGTATAGGAGGAAATTACTATGGGTTTGATCAAAGCAGGTATGGGCGCACTGGGCGGAACTCTTGCAGACCAGTGGAAGGAATTTTTCTATTGCGATTCTCTGGATAAGGATGTGCTGATGGTCAAGGGTCAGAAGCGAACCTCCCGCCGCAGTTCCAACCACGGCGATGATAATATCATCACCAACGGCAGCGGCATTGCCGTGGCAGACGGCCAGTGTATGCTCATCGTGGAGCAGGGCAAGGTGGTGGAGGTGTGCGCCGAGCCGGGCGAGTATACCTTCGATTCCTCCACTGAGCCCAGCGTGTTTACCGGAAACTTCGGCGACAGTCTGGCGGCTACCTTCCAGACCGTGGCCAAGCGCTTTACCTATGGCGGCGACACCGGCAAGGATCAGCGTGTGTACTACATCAACACCAAGGAGCTGGGCGAGATTCTGTACGGCACTGCTACCCCCATCCCGTTCCGGGTGGTGGTCAGCGAGGAGCGGGGCTATAAGCTCTCGGTGAATATCCGCTGCAACGGCAGCTTTACCTACCGCATCTGCGACCCGCTGCTGTTCTACACCAATGTGTGCAGCAATGTCTCCAACCAGTACGATGCCTCGGAGCTGGCTCCCCGCCTGAAGAGCGAGCTGATGAACGCTTTGCAGCCCGCCCTTGCCACCCTTTCTGCCAACAAGGTGCAGTATTACGAGATCCCCGCTCACACGCTGGAGATCTCCGAGGCCCTCAACGAGCAACTGTCCAACGTCTGGCGCAAGAAGCGGGGTATTGAGGTGTTCTCCTTCAACATCAACTCTCTGTCCATCCCGGAGGAACAGCAGAAGAAGATCACCGAGTGGGAAGAGAACGCCATGACCACCGACCCCACCACCGCCGCAGCCCGTCTGGTGGGCGGTCAGATCGACGCCATGAAGACCGCCGCCGGAAACACCGCCGGTGCCATGACCGGTTTTATGGGCATGGGCATGGCAGCCGGTGCAAACGGCATGAACGCCCAGAATCTGTTTGCCATGGGTCAGCAGCCCGCAGCGCCCCAGCAGCAGCCTTCTGCAGCTGGCAGCTGGCAGTGCAGCTGCGGCGCTACCGTTACCGGCAAGTTCTGCCCGAAATGCGGCAGCAAAAAGCCGGAGCCGAAGCCCGCTGCCGACAGCTGGACTTGCAGCTGCGGTGCTACCGTCACCGGCAAATTCTGCCCGGAGTGCGGCAAGCCCCGCCCGGCGGCAGCAGAAGGCTGGAAGTGCAGCTGCGGCGCAGTGAATAAGGGCAAGTTCTGCTCCGAGTGCGGCAAACCCCGTCCCGCCGGTACGCCTAAATATAAGTGCGACAAGTGCGGCTGGGAACCGGCTGACCCCGCGCACCCGCCCAAGTTCTGCCCGGAGTGCGGCGATCCTTTCGACGAAAACGACCGCAGCTGAATCTGCGTACAATGACCGATCACGCTGCGGGGCAGGGAAGGACTCCTTGCCCCGCAGACTATAGGAGGAAACACTATGGCAGGAATGCTGGAATATAAGTGCCCCTGCTGCGATGGTGCGATCAAATTTGACAGCACCACCCAGAAGCTGAAATGCCCCTACTGCGACACCGAGTTTGAGGTGGACGCACTGAAGGGTTACGATGAGGATCTGAAGGATGCGAAGCCCAGCAGGATGAACTGGACTACCCCCGGCGGCGGCTGGGCAGAGGGCGAGACTGCCGGTCTGCACACCTACGCCTGCAAGAGCTGCGGCGGCGAGATCGTGGGCGACGACACCATGGCGGCTTCGGCCTGCCCCTTCTGCGGCAACCCCATCGTGCTGACCGGACAGTTTGCCGGAGACCTGCGCCCCGACCTCATCATCCCCTTCAAGCTGGACAAAAAGGCAGCTAAGGAAAAGCTGCAGGAGCACCTCAAGGGCAAGACCCTGCTGCCCAAGGTGTTCCGCAGCCAGAACCATATCGACGAGATCAAGGGCGTGTATGTGCCCTTCTGGCTGTACGACAGCGATGCCGATGCCCAGCTGCGCTTTACCGCCACCCGCACCCGCTGCTGGTCGGACGATGACTACGACTATACCGAGACCAGCTACTACTCCGTGCGCCGGGACGGCGTGCTGGGCTTTGACGCAGTACCGGTGGACGGCTCCTCCAAGATGGCAGATGACCTGATGGAATCCATCGAGCCCTTTGCCATGCAGGATGCAGTGGCCTTCAACACTGCGTATCTGGCAGGCTATGTGGCAGATAAGTACGATGTGGACGCCCAAAAGAGCATCGAGCGCGCCAACGAGCGTATCCGCCAGTCCACCGAGGATGCCTTTACCCAGACCGTCACCGGTTACGACTCGGTCAAGGTGGAGAACAGCAGCATCCAGCTGCACGGCGGCAAGGCAAAGTATGCCCTGTTCCCAGTCTGGGTGCTGAGCACCAGCTGGCGCGGCGAGAATTACATCTTTGCCATGAACGGCCAGACCGGTAAGTTTGTAGGCAATTTGCCGGTGGATAAGGCCGCTGCCCGCAAGTGGACGCTGGGGCTTACGGCAGCCGTTGGCGCCGCGTCCTATGCGGTCATGTGGCTGCTGTGGCTGGCAGGGATTCTGTAAAGGAGGGAACGGAAGATGAAAAAGACTGTTACCCCGCTGCGCTCCCTCTGTGCTGCGCTGGCAGCACTGGTGCTCTTGCTGGCGCTGGCCGTACCGGCTTTTGCTGCCGAAAATGGCTTTGCTGACCTATACTACCGCCTGAACGACAGCGCAGAAGTCCTGACCGAGGACGAGGACAGCGAACTGGAAGCTTCACTGGAGGAGCTGAGCGTCCGCCAGAGCTTTGATGTGACCATTGCCACCATCGACTCGCTGGAAAGCGAGGGCTACACCAGCATGGAGGAATATGCCGATGACCTCTATGACTACTGTCAGTTCGGTTACGGTGCAGACCGTGACGGCGTACTGCTGCTGGTAAGCACAGGCGACCGCAAGTGGCACATCTCCACCTGCGGCTACGGCATCACCGCATTTACGGATGCCGGCATCCAGTACCTTGGCGAGCAGATGACCCCCGATATGGCAGACGGCGATTACGCCGCCGCCTTCCGCACCTTTATCCAGTGGACGGATTCGTATGTCACCGCCGCCCGCGAAGGTCAACCCTATGACGTAGACAATATGCCCAAGGAGCCGTTCTCTATCGTGTATCTGGGCGTGGCGCTGGTCATTGGTCTGGTGACGGCGCTGATCGTGACCGGCGTGATGAAGGGCCAGCTCAAGAGCGTGGCACCGCAGCGGGACGCAACCGATTATGTGCGGCAGGGCAGCATGAAGCTGACCAACCAGCGGGATCTGTTCCTGTACCGGGACGTGCACCGCACCGAGCGGCCAAAGGAGACCAGCTCCGGCGATTCCGGCGGCAGTTCCACCCACACCTCCTCCAGCGGCTCGACCCATGGCGGCGGTGGCGGTTCATTCTGAAAAAATATGGAGGGCTGCTGTAAACTGTCCCTCCCATAGCAATGCAACGCCGGAAGGTCTGCGGACTTTCCGGCGTTGTTCTTTTATCGCAATTTTCAATAATAGTGCCTATCAAAACAGCATATTTGCGATATGCTGTTTGCGGATGTTGTTTGGGCATTAAAAACGCAAGCTGCTATAGCCATCACTTTTCTGCCGCCCGACACAAACGACTGATTTTTTCTGCGCCTTTGGGGCTATACTTCCAGTGCAGACGATTTTATATGCAGCAAGGAGCAGACACATGGGCATTTGGAAAAATCTGGGCATGGGCGGCTACCGGGGCTTTTCGCGCCCGGCGGCGCGGCTGTTACAGCAGGCGGTGCAGCTGGCGGGTGATCTGGGCTGTGAACAGGCGGATACCGGCCACCTTTTGCTGGCAATGTTACAGCAGCAGGGCGCTGCGGCGCAGTTCCTCACCCGGAAAAACATCACCGAGCCGGAGGTGCGCCGCCAGCTGGCACAGCGGCGTAGCGGTCCGGCACAGCGGCTGGACAGGCAGGCTATGGCACCGGATCTGCGCCGCACCATGGACTATGCGCTCATCGGGGCGCAGAACGCCCATGTCAGCCGGGCAGAGCCGGAGCACCTGCTTTGCGCCATGCTGGAAGATGACGGCTGCGCCGCCGGGCTGCTGCTGGCAGAGATGGGGCTTCCGCTCACCGAGGCGGTGCGGGAGTGCCGCCAGCTGAGCGGACAGTTCGTGCTGCCCGCCCAGCCACGGGTGTCGGCCAGCATCCCCCGGGGCAGCCGTGCCAGCGATAAATATTGCCGCGACCTGACCCGCCGCGCCGCCGAAGGGGAGCTGGACCCGGTGTTCTGCCGGGAAGCCGAGCTTGACCGCATGGTGGAGATCCTGTGCCGCCGCCAGAAAAACGACCCCTGCCTGATCGGCGAGCCGGGCGTGGGCAAAACGGCGCTGGCCGAGGGTCTGGCGCTGCGCATTGCTGCCGGACAGGTGCCCAGAGCGCTGCAGGGGCGGCGGCTGCTGGCGCTGGATATGGCAAGTCTGGTGGCGGGCACCAAGTACCGGGGCGATTTTGAGGAGCGGCTGAAAAACCTGCTGGAAGAGCTGGTGCGGGATGGCACTGCCATCCTGTTTATCGACGAGTTCCACACCATCGTAGGTGCCGGTGCCGCCGAGGGCGCTATCGACGCCGCCAGCATCCTGAAACCGGTGCTTGCCCGGGGCGAATTGCAGCTCATCGGCGCAACTACCAATCAGGAATTCCGCACCCACATCCAGAAGGACGCCGCGCTGGAACGCCGCTTTGGCAGGGTGCAGGTGGAGGAACCTACCCCCGCACAGGCAGTGGAGATCCTCAACGGTCTTGCGCCCCGCTACGAGCGGTACCACAATGTGCGCCTGCCGCCCCAGACCTTGCAGGCGGCGGTGGAGCTTTCGGTGCGGTACTTGCCCGGGCGCTGCCTGCCGGATAAGGCTATCGACCTTGTGGACGAAGCCTGTGCAGCGGCGCGCATCCTTGCCGAAAAGGAGCAGCGCACCCAGCCGGTGCTCAGCCCGGAGGATATCGCCCGGGTAGTGGCAGCTGCCAGCGGCGTGCCTGCCCAGCGGGTGGGCGAGCAGGAGCGGGAGCGGCTGGACAAGCTGGAAAGCCGCCTGAACGCGGAGATCGTCGGCCAGCAGCGGGCGGTGGCAGCCGTGGCGGGAGCCATCCGGCGCAGCCGCACCGGTCTGGGCGAGCCGGGGCGTCCCATTGGTGCCATGCTGTTTTTAGGCCCTACCGGCGTGGGAAAGACCGCACTGGCGCGGGCACTGGCGGTCAGCTGGTTCGGCAGCGAGAAAGCGCTGCTCAAGTTCGATATGTCGGAGTATCAGGAGCAGCACACCGCTGCCCGGCTGCTGGGTGCGCCGCCGGGCTACCTCGGCCACGATGAGGGCGGGCAGCTGACCGAGGCCGTGCGCCGCCGCCCGTACAGCGTGGTGCTGTTTGACGAGATCGAAAAGGCACACCCGGACATCCAGAATATCCTGTTGCAAATTTTGGAGGATGGTCAGCTGACCGATGCCATGGGGCGCAAGGCGGATTTCCGCAACACCATCGTGCTGCTTACTTCCAACTTGGGCGCACGGTTTCTGGCAGGGCAGAACGCGCCGCTGGGCTTTGCCGCCGGGGCAGAAGCCGTGTTTGAAAAGCAGTCCGCGCAGGCTGTGGAGGAAGCAAAAAAGTGGTTCCGCCCAGAGCTGCTCGGGCGGCTGGATGAAGTGATCGTGTTCCGTCCGCTGGGGGAGGAAAACCTCTGCGCCATTGCAGAAAAAATGCTCTGCCAGCTGGAGCAGCGCGCCGCCCGCAGCGGCTACCGGCTGCGCCATACCCCGCAGGTAGGAGCGGCACTGGCTGCCCGGGCTCGATCGGCCTACGGCGCGCGGGAGCTGCGCCGTCAGGTGGACAGGGCAGTGGAGCAGGCACTGGCAAACCGCATTGCTGCTGGGACTGCCTGTGTGGGACAGCACTGGACGGCAGACTGTGCCGCCGATGGCAGTATCGTTTTGCGGGAGGATGAGACCGTAACCCTATAAGAAAATAGCAAAATAGCATTTTTGCTTGCAACCGGCGCGGTTTTCGACTATTATAGAGGAAATAGAGTTACAACAGGGAGGACCCCGATGCACACGCTGTTTCTTCTGAACCCCGCAGCCGGAAGGGCCGACTGTACCCGCACCCTGCCGCAGCAGATCGCGGCGGCTGCTGCCGGTGCCGGGCTTGCCCCGGAGGACTACACCATTCGTGTTACCACCCATGCAGGCCACGCCCGGGAGCTGTCCCGCGCTGCCGCCGCTGCCGCCCAGAAGGCCGGGGTGGAGCTGCGCATTTTTACCGCCGGCGGTGACGGCACCTTCAACGAGGCGCTCACCGGTGCCCACGGCTTTGATAAGACCGCCGTGGGCTGCCTGCCCTATGGCAGCGGCAACGACTTTCTGCGCACCTACGGTACAAAGGAGGAATTTCTGGATCTGGACGCCCAGCTGGCAGGCGGGGCAGTGCCCATCGACCTGATGCGCACCAGTCTGGGGCTTTCTGCCACCATCTGCGCCGCCGGTCTGGACGCACAGGTGGCCTACGGCATCCCCAAGTTCCGGCGCATCCCGCTGTGCGGCGGCGAAGCAGCTTATGCACTGTCCATCGTACAACAGTTGTGCGGGCATATCGGCCGCAGGGTGGAGTACGTCATTGACGGCGAGGTGCTGACCGTGGACTGCCTGATGTGCGCGGTGTGCAATGGCCGCGCCTACGGCGGCGGCTTTATGGCAGGGCCGGAGGCACAGCCGGATGACGGCTGGCTTGATGTGTTCATCGTGCGCAAGGTCAGCCGCCGGGTCATTGCAAAGCTGCTGATGCTGTACAAAAACGGTCAGCACTTTCAAAACGGCCAGCTCACCGAGGCCGCAAAGCCTTACTTTATCTATCGCCGCGCAAAATCGGTCAGCCTGCGGGCAGCAGATGGCCGCGGGCCGATCATTGCCACCGTGGACGGCGAGTGTGCTCCCTGCAAGCAGGTGTCGGTACAGGTGCAGCCGCTGGCAGGCCGTGTGCTGCTGCCGCTGCCTGCGTATCAGCGTTTTACCGCGAAAAAGGCAGGCGTGAAGTGACTGGAACCGAAGTGATAGCAGAATAATCGTTATCGCAAGTCAAGAAATTAGTGCAACATTCAAACAGCATATCTGCGATATGCAATGCAACGCTGTTGCTGTTGCATTAAAAAGTTGAATTGCTATAAAATAAGAAGCCGTCAGAGTACCGTGTGATAGATATCACATGATACTCTGACGGCTTCGTTTTTTCATTTTACTGGGTCAGAAAGCTCTTTACGGTCAGCGCCAGACGGTAGAAACCGTACCCATAGGCCAGCTGTGCCGGCCAAGCCCAACTGGCGATCTTTTTGCCGGTGTCCACCACAGGCTGTACATTCAGTTGCTGCATACTGCCCCACGTTGCATTGCGGATATCGGAAAGCAGCATATCGCGGAACCAGTCACCAAACAGGTAGTTGAATGCATCCAGCGCTGAACCACCAGCGATATAGACCATTTCTTCTTCGCGGAGAAGATCGTAATTGCAGGGGTATTTCATAATTCCACCTCGTGATCGTTGTTTGTTATCGCGATTTTCAAAAAAAGTGCCTATAAAACATCATGCTTGCGATATGCAGTTTGCGGGTGCTGCTTAGGCACTAAAAAAGCAAACTGCTGTAGATACAAATTTTCATTCCAGCCGATCATACAGCCAATGCCCGGCCGAACCGCTGCCATCGCCGCCGCTGTAAGTCTGACGGATAAGTTCCTGCTTGAGTTCTGCTTTTTTATCGGTGTATGTCTTTTTTACTTCCCGCACGATGGCAGTATCCCGACCATTTGCCTTGAGAATAGCCGTCATCTGGCTGCATATATTATTCACTTCGGCATCGCAGTCCTTTTCCATCGCAGCCAGAACATTTGTTTTTCCAAGAACGACCTGTACTTTCAAAATCAGGCTGCGCTGATCTTCTGGGTAAGCAACATACTCCTGATGTGCCTGCCGGATGATCTCCAGCAGCTCCCGTTCATAGCGCTCCTGCTGCTGGTACAGCTGCGCTACCAACGCTTCGATCTGCGCGTCGCATTCGTCCTGCTGTGGCTGAGAAGCAGCAGCGGATGTGCTCTGGCTTTGCGATACAACAGAACTGGAGACCGCAGCCGTGCTGGTATCTGCACTGGAAGCCCCCTCCGGACGGGATGAACTGGCTGCAGCAGATGCTTCGCTTCCGGCAGCGTTTTCTTCCTGTGCGGCGATCTTTTCAAGCAGTTCTTCCACTTCCGAGCTGCTCATGTTCTCGCCGTCTTGGATCAGGACCTCCACGTCTTCTTTTGCTGTATCTGTCGACGAATTGCTTTCCGGCTCAGAGACCGCACTCTGTGCAGCCGGAGGTTCACTGACGGGCAAAGGCGATGGCTCTGTATGAGCTCTAAAATACAGCAGACCACCTGCCACTACCGCACACGATCCGATCCCACACAACGTTTTTTTCAGTGCTTTCTTCATAAACGCTGCTTCCTTTTTACAAGTTGCCTTACTGCCTTACTTTACACCGGACTTCCGCAGCACTGCGCCTACGGTTTTGAACAGGATACGGATATCCAGCAAGGGGGAGACATTCTTTACGTAGTACATCTCCATGGCCTGACGTTCCCCGCTCTGATAGGTTGCATCGTTGCGGGCATACGCCTGCCAGTACCCGGTCAGACCGGGCTTGACGCTCTGAAACGCTGCGGTTTCCGCCGGAGTATAAAATTCAAATTCCCGCTCCATAATGGGCCGCGGCCCCACAAAGCTCATATCGCCTTTCAGGATATTCAGCAGCTGCGGCAGCTCATCCAGACTGGACATCCGCAGCTTGCTGCCGATCCGGGTCACACGGGGATCGTTTTCCAGTTTGAACTCCTGCTGCAGCTCCACCTGCTGCTCCGGGGTCAGAACGATCCTCCGGTCCTGATACATTGTGCGGAATTTGTACATCTGAAATGTTTTTCCACCCTTGCCCACCCGGGTGTGTTTGTAAAAAACCGGTCTGCCGTCTTCTGATAAAATCAAAATGGCGATCACCAGAAAGAGCGGGGACAACACCACCAGAGCCGCAAGACTTGCCAGAATATCAAAAAGGCGTTTGACTGCCTGATAGACACCTGACCTCTCCGTGCATTTGATCACGACTTTCTCTCCTTTATGCAGTGATCACCACAGTTGATATGGCAACACTTCGTTTTTGTTCAGCAGCACTACAGCTACCAGAGTTTCTGCCGCAAAGGCAGCTGCCACCAACCCGGTCAGGATGCGGCGGCGGTGCGGGTCTGTTTCTGTCTGCAGCGCTTCCGGAAGCAGCAGGAACTGCGGGGCTGCATAGTAGTAATTCAACCGTTTCATCAACGGCAGCACCCCGGACAGTGCCAGTGCAAAAGTCCCTAACAAGGTCATGTTGTACCAAATAACGTAATAGGGACAGCGCTGCTTTGCTGCATTCCAGTAATGCCCGCAGAACAGCAGAACGCACAGGTTTATGACAAAGAACATCGTCTCAAAGCCGTCTTCACTCCATGCAGAACCCAGATAACGGGCATAATATCCCAGCCCGATCCGCGGCATCAGCCAGGCAGCAGCCGTACCTAAAACACCAGAACAGGCCAGCACGCCTGCTGTCAGCAACAGGGCATAGCGGGGGTTCAGCTCGACCCGGCACAAAAAATAACACGGCAGCAGTACCACCGCTGTAGTGTGGAACAGCATTGCCACCGCCACGCAGGCCAGAAAAGGGAAGAGCCGCTTCTCCCGGATGAACTGTACGGCCACCAGCCCGATGCCAATGGCAATGTACTGCCGGATGATGTTCATGCTGAGGAAATAATTGCTGCTGGCTACATAGAGGTAGATAGCCAGAACCGGAGCAGAACACTGGGTGAATATGGCATAATAAACGCACAAACCTATTATAACAGATGTTGCCGCGATTACAAGACGAAAGTTTCCGCCCAATGCCACAGCAGCTTCCATCAAGACCCGATACCCTGGCTCGCAATTGTCCAGCACACCCAAAAAGAACTGCAAAGCAGACTCTGGACTCTCATACAGCCCCCACCGGGTAAGATCTTCGCGCATCGGCGCAAACAGCTCCTGACACAGCGCATCGCCACCGCCTGCCCGCAGCCACTGCAGAGCCCGGAATTCCGGCAGATAGGTATAAAGAAAATCTGTGCCCACACCCCACCGCGCCGCACTTACTAATATAAGCGGCAGGGAACAGAGCACAAGTGCTCCCCAGCGCTGTTTGCTGTCAATAGCGTTCAGAGCATCGGTGTTCCGTTTTTCGCACCAGACTGCCAACAGGCAGGAGATCAGCGTGGCCGCAATATAAACCAGCATTCTTTACGGTCTCCTATATCGAATTTTACGGCTGAGAAATGCAGTGCCCTTTTTGAGCCAGTGCTGATTTTCCAAAAACACCACGGGCAGTTCCGTATACGCAATATGGTTCGTTTCCATCCAGACGTCCAGCAGCCGCTCGGCCAGAAAACCGTAAACACGGCCATTGTACGAATCATAACGGTCCGCATCGATACGCTTTTCGGCTTCTGCCAGCACATCGAACAACCATGTGCAGTATGCATCCAGAATGTCCCTGCGCATGACGAACATATTGAACCGATGCCCGCTGGTGCGCCCCATGACAGCTGCGTAGGCCGGCAGGTAGGCTGCGTATTTTTCTGCAAGGATACTCTGTACAGCATCCAGATCTTCCTTATGATGGGCGTGAATGTACTGGGTATAGGTCGTTTCGATCCAATAATTGCGCTTTTTCGGCAGGATCACAGGGGCTTTTTCCAGTGCAGCATGGATCTCGGTTCCTGATGCGATGCGGTCAAACTTTCTGCCGCCGGGCATTCTGCGGGCAAAATAACGCCGGTAATGCACCAACCCCAGATAATCTGCCTGCAGGTTTTTCCAGCCCCAGTAAAGAGCAGTCAGCTCACAATAGGATCTGTTTTTGTTTGAGATATTCTCTCCGGTGTCGTCTCTCAGCGCGTTTTCCATGCCCGGAATATGTACACCGCCCACCTGAATGGGCGCATAAACTGCATCTTCCGGCAGACAGTACGCTTTGTGCATCGCCACCAACAGCTTGATGTTCTCCATATATCACCCTGCCGTGTTACATCTTCCAGTAGTTGGCCACGGTCTGCCCTAACCGGACACCGCCGTACAGAAAGGTCGCTTTTCGCAGGAGGGACATCTGCCAGAAGTCTTTTGCCCAGTCTACCGTCGGCTGCAGGCTTTTTTGCAGCAGGCAGTTCCACACGGCAGTGCGCATACTGCCCAGAAACTGATTCTGAAACGTATAAGCGGTCACGCGGTCAAAAACATCCAGCAAGCCGCCGCCGGATACCTCCGGCAGCTCGCCCTGTTCCAGTACAAAATACTTGGCAGGATAGTTCATTTTTCCTTTAACCTTTCGTTGTGATTTTGGTGAAGTCATTCTGGGAAAGAGGAGTGCTTTTGATCTACAATATATTTTTGCAATAAGGGTTTTATTTGCTGAAAAATAGTGATCTGCTACAGCACCAATTTCGCCCTGTCCCGCAATATAAGCAAAAGCTCTGGGTTTCAATGGATCCCAGTGCAATCATTTGTGCCCTATTGAATCATCTCATTCTGAAAGACAGAATGAGCCTATACTTGCAATAGTTTACCTCGTTTCCTGTCCTGCTGTCAAGTGCTTGTAGGATCATTGACCTATCTATGCAGACAGAAACGGGAAAATCTGTTTTCTCGGTTGTTCATATACATTGCTCCACGATCAAAAGCGTTATATAAAGATAGCACCATCGTGAGGACAACTTCTTTTTTGAAACAGGCGGTCAGTAAAAAGCGTCGCATCAAGCGGTGTGACATACCACTTTTGCCAAAGGTCTTGATTTCAAAAAAATCTATGGTATATTGAAACTGGAAAGCTCCAAACATGGAGTGGCATTACAATTTTGGAGACAAAGTGTTTTCGCTTATACAGCGAGGGTGCCTTATGAAAATCAAAGAAAGTCCGTCTATCATTCTGGCGTTTCATGGGATGCTTGGCCGCAAGAAGCAGACCAGCCTATTGCTGCTTTTGCTGACACTGGTTTTCTCGTTCCTGACGGCGGCGGTGATCTACTCCGTCAGTTCTGCACAGGTATTGCAGGACACCCGCTGTGAGTTATATGGCGAATGGCAGTACCTGCGTTTGTCGGATACTGCTGCGGACGCTGCACAGGCACAAAACACCTTGCCCGCATCCGCACAGGTCAGCACAGTGATCCAAAACGGAATTGTTCTCGGCGCAGACGATGGCGTGGCGGGCGGGATCGGAACGGTAGACGATACCTTTGCACAGCTGGGGCGTATCGTGCCGATCAGCGGTGATTTCCCCACCCAGCCCGATGAGATCGCCATGACGACGACGCTGCTGGATGCGCTGGGCTGCTCCTATGACGTAGGGCAGACGGTCACGCTGAAGGTGGCTGCCAATGATTACGACCCGCTGGCAGGCTCCGGCGCAGTGATGGAAAAAGCCTATACCCTGTGCGGTGTTCTTCCTGCCTATGATGTTTATTGGAATCTGAACGGCAATCTCACCGTCAGCGGCATTGTAGCAGAGCCGCTTGCCTTGGACGGGCAAAAGTTCCAGACGTTTTATTATCTGAATGCAACCGCACCCGTGACCGCTTCGACCGACCCTGCTTTAGTGGCAAACGAGTATGCCTACCCGCAGGAGGATACCGTTTCGTCCTCCCTGCGCTTTTTGCTGGTCGCAGCGATTCTGGTCAGCTTTTTTGCAGTGGCGCAGTATTTCCTGATCGTTCTGCACAAGCGTGTACATACCATCAACACCTTCCTGACGCTGGGGGCTAAAAATCGGGATCTCCGGCTTATGTGCCTGTGGGAAGCGCTTTTTGCCGGGCTTGCAGCAGTTGCTGCAGGGTTTGCACTGGGCTGCGGTGCTGCGGCCGTCGGTCTGGGGCTGCAGAAGCACCTTTCGTTCTTGGCGGTCCCCGCTGCATCTCTTGTGCCGTTGGCGGTGCTGTTTCTGCTCTCCGTACTGCTGGGTGCACTTTTGCCTGCGGTGCTGGTTCGCCCGCAGACCGCAAAACCCAAAGAGAAGCCTGCAAAAAAATTCCGCTTGGCACAGCTGCCGCTTGCACCGCAGATCGGTGTCGGCTGCGCGGTATTGCTGATCGCCGTCAGTTGTTTGTATGTCGGCTGGCGTGTCATGCTGCCATATGATCTGGATGCACCGTATGCCTGTCTGTCCATCAAGATGAACGGAACCTCCGGGATGCCGTTTTCTCTGAAAGAGGATCTCGCTGCATTGCCCGGTGTGGAAGAGGTTTCCGCTGCAATTGATCTGACCGATACCTATACCGTGACGTCAGACAAGATCCAGTCCAGCAAGATGCTTGCCGATATCTGGGTCAAGGACAACGGTTTCTATACGGACATTCCGAGCTTGCTGCAAAATGCAGAAAGAGGAACGCTGAACACGACTGTCTGCGCCTTGCCGGAGGACGAACTGCGCCGCATTGCCGCAGATGCCGGCGTTTCGGACGAGAAAATAGAGACACTGCTGTCCGGGGATTCTGTTTTGACCCTGTGGGGAGATTGCTATTATGACCCCGCTGCGGATGAATATTATCAGGGCTTCCAACCGGATGGCAGTACGTTGGTTGAACCGGTTTTTGCGGCCGGAGACAAGTTGAGTATCCAATATCGGCGTTATACCGGGCAGGATGAAGCCGGGAATGAGGTCTACCGGACGTACACCGCCCAGCTGCCCATTGCCGGTGTCGTAAAGTCTGCAAGCAATTACACACTGCTGACAACAGACCGGCTCCTTTTCAGCGGCACAATTTTTGTCAGTACGGCTCTTTACCATAAAATGTTTGAGAGCGCAGGAAGTTTCTTTATGGAAAAGGAAGGATACAGCAGCCTGAACGTGAAACTGTCCGCTGGCAGCAATTTCTCTTTGCGGCGGTCTATTTCCTCCATTGCGACGCGCAGGAATGGTATCCTGAGTGCAGATAACTACGACCTGATCAGCCAGAGCTACACCGAGGGCACACAGAGCGCTTTCCTTGTCGGTATCCTTGCGGTATTCGGGGTCCTTCTGGGGTGTGCGCTGCTGGTGGTTTTGAATCTTTCGGCTTATGAAGTCCAGCAGCAGCGGCTGTCGCTTCTCCTGACGCTGGGCGTTTCCCCGAAAAAACTGGTGCTGTCCTATGCAAAGCTGCTGCTCCCGGTCATCGTTGGGACAACGCTGCTTGTGAACATCGTTGTCTATGCGGTAGTTTCGCGTATCGTTCCGATCCAGAGCATTCTCGACCTGATCCGTATTCATACAAGCGGACGGGTATATGCGTTCCATAAACCCGTGGGAAGTCAGATCATGGTCAGCGTTCTGCTGATGGTGTTCTGGCTGTCCGCAGCGTTGCTGCCGATCTTCTCTTTTATTCGTAAAAAAGCATCCAAGGGGGACATCTTATGAAGGATAAAATTCTGGAAGCTGTACAGATCTCCAAAACCTACGGGGAAGGGGAAAGTGCGGTTCACGCCCTCAAAAATAGCGACCTGACCCTTGAAAACGGTACATTTGCGTCCATCATCGGTTCCAGCGGCAGCGGAAAATCTACGCTCCTGAAAATTCTGGGAGGACTTTTGCCACCCACCACCGGTAAGGTGCTGCTGGACGGTCAGGACATTTATGCAATGAATGCGGAGCAGCTGGCACAGGTGCGGCGGCAAAAGATCGGCTTTATTTTTCAGGATTTCCGCCTGTTCCCGGAGTACACGGTGCAGGATAATATTCTGACCCCGTTTTATCTGGACCATAGAGCACCGGATGAACAGATGCTCCATAAGCTGACCGGAATCTTGGGCATTGCGGGCAAGCTACATTCCCGCCCCGCACAGCTTTCCGGCGGACAGCAGCAGCGTGTGGCAATCGCCCGTGCGCTGATTGCAAAGCCCCGCATCGTTTTTGCAGACGAGCCTACCGGAAATCTGGATACGCGGACGGGTGAGGATACGATGCGGCTGCTGATGGAATGTGCTGCGGAGTTCGGGCAAACGCTTATCGTTGTCACGCATAACCCGGAAATTGCGCAGAAGGCGCAGCAGGTCATTCAGATCGAAGATGGGCAGATTCTGAGAGGAGAACTGCAACATGAAAAAGGGAATTTGGATACGCAATAAAATCATCCCCTACTACTTAAAAGGAGCAAAGCTTGCATTGGCCATGTTGCTAACTGAAAAAACATTGTCGGCATCCCAGATTGCAACAGCTATTTCGGAAAAAGGAATAAAATGTGACCGAAAAGAACTTGGAAAGATGCTGGCAAGTCTGGAACGGATGGGTGTAGTCACCTTAACAGATGGAGCCTATTCGTGTAGCACCAAGAAACTGAAAAACTGTCCGGTTGCATATTCTGAGGATCAGTTGATCGATTTGATTGGCATGACGCAGGGCACCGTAAACGGCAAAGCTTTTTATAGTGCAACACCGCCAATGAGCGTCAGTTCTCGTGGAAATAGTGGCGTATAAGAAAGGAAAATGGAGATAGGTTTTGATCAGTGGCGCAAGGTGGCACAAAAATAGCACGGGGCATTTCTGTATCGTGCTAAAAATGGACAAACAAAAACCACGGTGCGTGTGCATCGTGGTTTAATCAAACGGAAGATATTTCTGCGCAAGACGTTTTTGCTCGGCAATAATCTGCGGTGGAGTATCCTCGCGGAAAACACGATTCCCGGCAGTGTCCAAAATCGTCCATTTGTCTATTTCGTTAATCATCTTCCGATCTTCATCAGAAATGCGGATGGTCATTTGACACGTCTCCTTGCCAACGTAATCGACAATAGTTCCTCTATCATCCAGAAGTAACGAATCTGCAATAAGTGTAGCGTGAGTTACCACTGAAAGCAAGGGAAAAGCGTTGCAAGTTAATAATTTTGTGCGCTCGTAAAGCTAAAAGCCGCCGCACCCTGCCCGGAAACTCCGGCAGCAGAATGCGGCGGCATATTGTTATTAAACAATTACTTGGAGATCTTCTGGCCGATCCAGATGCAGATGCAGGCACCGATCACCGAGATGGCAAAGGAAGAAAAGCTGCCGGAAGCGTGGATGCCCAGCAGGCCGAACAAAAACTCGCCCACAAAGCTGCCCAGCACACCCATCAGGATGTTGCGGCCAAGGGAAGTTTCCGTGCCCATAAAACGCCCGGCCAGATATCCGGCCAGTGCACCCACCAGTACGCCCACAAAAAGGGAAGCCAGCACGCCCACCAGCGTCAGCAGGCCGGTCAGGCAGCCCACCAGTACACACAGCAGGGCAACGATAAGTAAAATGGTTAAGGTGATCATAGATTATACCTCCTTAAAAATCACGGCTCTGCCTGCTGCCCGGCGGCTTCGCGGGCGGTGCGGCAGATGTCTTTCAAACAGCATTTTTCGCATTCCGGCTTGCGGGCATTGCACACCGCACGGCCGTGCATCACAAAGCGGTGGCAAAGGTCGCTGCCTTCCTCCGGCGGGATGACCTTCCACAGGGCCATCTCCACCTTCTGCGGCTCCTTGATGCCGTCCACAAGGCCGATTTTATTGCACAACCGGATGCAGTGGGTGTCGGTAACGATGGCGGGCTTGCCGAACACATCGCCCATGATCAGGTTTGCGCTCTTGCGCCCCACGCCGGGCAGGGCAAGCAATTCGTCAAAGGTGTCAGGCACCCGGCAGTCGTACTTGTCCCGCAGCATCCGCATACAAGCCGAGATGTCCCGCGCCTTGGAGTGTCCCAGCCCGCAGGGCTTGACGATGGCTTCAATGTCCTCCGGTTCGGCGGCAGCCAGCGCCGCCACACTGGGGTATTTTGCAAACAGCTCTTCCACCACGATGTTCACCCGGGCATCCGTGCACTGGGCGGCCAGCCGCACGCTGACTAGCAGCTGCCATGCGTGGTCGTAGTCCAGCGTGCACCCTGCATCTGGGTATTCAGCCTTGAGACGCCGGATGACTTCCAGCGCCAGCGCTTTTTTTGCGGTAAGGTCCTCCGGGGCCTTTTTTCGTACCGGCATGGGACAAACCTCCTTTGAAAGGGAATACTAGAATCATACCATGTTTGACAGGATTTGTAAATGTTTACGGGGCATTATCTGAGAATGATTTTCAGAAAAGCCCTTGTCCTCCTTTTCTAAATGCGTTATACTATATAAAAAGTGCCTTGCGGGCAGGGAAGGAGAAACCACCATGAACGAACCTCTTGCGCAGCGCCTGCGTCCCAAAACGCTGGCGGATGTGTGCGGGCAGCAGCATCTGCTGGCCCCGGGGCGGGTGTTCCGCCGCACCATCGAGAGCGGACGCATTCCCAACATGATCTTTTACGGCCCCTCCGGTACCGGAAAGACCACGGTGGCACGTATCATTGCCGAGAACAGCGGCATGACCCTGCACAAGCTCAACGGCACCTCCTGCGGCACAGGGGATATCAAGGCGGTGCTCAAGGATATCGGCACGCTGGCAGCGGCGGGCGGCATTCTGCTGTATCTGGACGAGATCCAGTACCTGAACAAAAAGCAGCAGCAGAGCCTTTTGGAATGCATCGAGGACGGCAGCGTCACCCTGATTGCTTCCACCACCGAGAACCCCTATTTTTACATCTATAATGCCCTGCTTTCCCGCTGCACTGTGTTTGAGTTCAAGCCCCTTGCCGCAGCGGATGTGGAGCGCGGGGTGCGCAACGCCGTGCAGCGCCTTTCCGAGGGGGAGCAGGTGCCGGTGTGCATGGACGAGGACGCCTGTGCCTATCTGGCCGAAAGCGCCGGGGGCGATCTGCGCAAGGCGCTGGGCTGTCTGGACTTTGCAGTCACGGCGGCACCGGTGGAAAACGGAGAAAAGCGCATTACTCTGGATATGATCCGGCAGGTCACCCGCCGCACCGCCATGCGCTACGACCGGGAGGGCGACGACCACTACGACATCGTTTCTGCCTACCAAAAGTCCATGCGCGGCTCCGACCCGGACGCGGCACTGCATTATCTGGCACGCCTGTTGGAAGCGGGAGATCTGCCCTCTGCCTGCCGCCGCCTGATGGTGTGCGCCTGCGAGGATGTGGGGCTTGCCTACCCGCAGATCATTCCCATCGTCAAGGCGGCGGTGGATGCTGCCAACATGGTGGGTCTGCCGGAGGCTCGTCTGCCGCTTGCGGACGCGGTCATTCTGGTGGCAACCAGCCCTAAATCCAACAGCGCCCACGACGCCATCAACGCAGCCATTGCGGATGTGCAGGCCGGGCGCACCGGCCCCATCCCACGCCAGCTGCAAAACAAGCACTTTGATGGCGAGGATGCGCTGGTGAAGGGGCAGAACTACAAATATGCCCACAGCTACGCAAACCACTGGGTACAGCAGCAGTACCTGCCGGATGTGCTGAAGGATACCAAGTACTACACCTTTGGCGACAACAAGACCGAGCAGGCAGCCCGGGCATACTGGGCAAAGATCAAAGGGGAAGAAAACGTCTGAACCGTGTAAAAAAGGAGGATGGATATGCGCTACTCAAAACAGCGGGAGCTTGTCATGCAGACGGTGGAGCGGCTGTGCGACCACCCGACTGCGGAAGAGATCTACGATAAAGCCGCACAGGAGTGCCCGAACCTGAGCCTTGGCACTGTGTACCGCAACCTGAACAGTCTGGTGGAGGCCGGGCGGGTGCGCCGGGTGTCCATTCCCGGCAAGGCCGACCGTTTTGACCACACTCTGCCGTGGCACAGCCATTTGTACTGCACCGTCTGCGGCGGCGTGACCGATGCAGATGTGGACGGAAAACAGGTGCTGGAACTGGTCAAAAACCAGAAGGGCAGGGTGCAGGATTGCGCCGTGGTGCTGCTGGGCGTGTGCGAAGAGTGCTGCCGCAGACAGGATGCAGAGGTTGCAGCGGCCAAACAGGCATAAAATTTGCGTGTTTCCTCTTGCCCACAGCGGCCAAACAGGGTATACTAAAGAGTGTCTTTTATAGAATGGCAGAAAATAGAGTTTCGCCGCATGGGACTGCCCTGCCCGGCGGAGAAGGATGGTTTTTTTGGAATACATTAACTTTGAACATAATACCGTTGCCGCCGAGCTGGTGCGGCAGACCTACGACACCCCGCCGCTGGCCTTTGTGCACAGCTACGGCTGTCAGCAGAACGTCAACGATGGCGAGCGCATCAAAGGCGTGCTGGTGGATATCGGCTACGGCCTGTGCGATAAGCCTGAGGACGCCGACCTGATCCTGTTCAACACCTGCGCCGTGCGCGAGCACGCCGAGCAGCGGGTGTTCGGCAACGTGGGCGCGCTGAAGGGGCTCAAGGAAAAAAAGCCCGGTCTCATCATCGGCCTGTGCGGCTGCATGGCTAACCAGAAGCACGTTGTGGAAAAGCTGCGCAAGAGCTACCCCTATGTGGATCTGGTGTTTGGCGTGGACGGCATCGATACCCTGCCGCAGCTGGTTGCCCAGAAGCTGCAAAAGCATAAGCGGGTGCTGCTGGACCCTGCCCAGCGTCCGGTCATCGTGGAGAATATCCCCATCCGGCGCGAGAGCGAGTTCCGCGCTTGGCTGCCCATCATGTACGGCTGCGACAACTTCTGCACCTACTGCATCGTGCCCTATGTCCGCGGCCGCGAGAAGAGCCGCAAGCCCGGCGATATCCTTGCGGAGTTCCGCAGCCTTGTGGAGGCGGGCTATAAGGAGATCACCCTGCTGGGGCAGAACGTGAACAGCTACGGCAAGGGTCTGGAGGAGCAGATCGATTTCTCCGACCTGCTCAACCTGCTGTGCACCGTGCCCGGCGATTACCATATCCGCTTTATGACCAGCCACCCCAAGGACGCCAGCCACAAGCTCATTGATACCATCGCCGCCCAGCCGAAGCTGTGCAAGCACCTGCATCTGCCGGTGCAGTGCGGTTCCGACCGGCTTTTGCAGCAGATGAACCGCCACTATACGGTGGAGCAGTATCTGGAGCTCATCGAATACGCCCGCAAGACCGTGCCCGGCATCACTTTTTCCAGCGATATCATCGTGGGCTTCCCCGGCGAGACCGAGGAGGACTTTGTAAAAACGCTGGAACTGGTGCGCAAGGTGGGCTATATGCAGCTGTTCACCTTTATCTACTCCAAGCGTACCGGCACCAAGGCTGCCGAAATGCCGGACCCCACCCCCCGCAAGGAAAAGACCGACCGCATGACCCGCCTGCTGGCTGCGCAGGACGAGATCGCCATGGCGCTGGTCAAGGCGCAGGTAGGGCAGACTGTCCGGGTGCTGGTGGAAGGTTACGGCCGCAACGAGGGCACCCTTTCCGGCCGGCTGGACAACAACCTGACCGTGGAGTTTGCCGCCGACCCGGCACTGCTGGGCAGCTACGCGACCGTACATCTTACCGGTGCCCGCGCCACTGTGCTGCTGGGCGAAGTGGAAGCATAAAAACGTGATTCCGGGGCAAACTGCCCCAGAAAGAATAAAAACAACAAGGAGAACCCAATCATGGATTGCATTGATCTTTTCAAGCGTGCCGCTATGGCACTGCAGACCGACCCCCGCTACGTCATTCTGGATCAGGCCCGCAAGGCAAACGATAAGGATGAGGAGCTGCAGAACCTGATCGGCGAGTTCAATCTGGCCCGTATGGATCTGAACAACGAGATCGGCAAGAACGAGCGCGACGATGCCCGCATCGCTGAGCTGAACGAGAAGGTGAACAGCCTTTACGGTCAGATCATGGGCAACGAGGGTATGGTGGCATATAACGAGGCCAAGCGCGAGTGCGAGAATCTGGTCAACTATATCGACGCCATCATCAACACCGCCATGAACGGCGGTGACCCCATGACCGTGCAGGAGCCTTCTGCCTCCTGCACCGGCAGCTGCTCTACCTGCGGCGGCTGCCACTGAGCAGAGTTTTCATCGGAACGCGGCTGTGCAACACAGACCGCGTTTTGTTTGCACCGGCGGTTACAGCCCGCAAACCGGCTGACGGAACCATACAAGGGAAAGAGGAAAAACCATGGCAGAGCTTTCGCCCATGATGCAGCAGTATCTTGAGATCAAAAATCAACACAAGGACGAAATTCTTTTTTACCGCATCGGCGATTTTTACGAGATGTTCTTCGATGATGCCGTCACGGCGTCCCGGGAGCTGGATCTTACCCTTACCGGCAAGCAGTGCGGCCTTGCGGAGCGCGCCCCCATGTGCGGCGTGCCCTTCCACAGCTACGAGGGCTATGTGGCGCGCCTGATCGCCAAGGGCTATAAGGTGGCCATCTGCGAGCAGGTGGAGGACCCCGCTAAAGCCAAGGGGCTTGTCAAGCGGGACATCATCCGGGTGGTCACCCCCGGTACGGTCATTGAAAGCAGTATGCTGCAGGACGACCGTAACAACTACATTGCCAGCCTGTACCTCAAGGGCAAAAAGGCCGGTCTGTGCTTTGCGGATGTTTCCACCGGTACGGCGCATATCACCGAACTGACGGCGGATAAGATCGCCCCGGCGGTCATTACCGAGCTGTGCCGCTACCATCCCAGCGAGGTACTGCTGAACCCCGGTCTGCTGGACTGCCGCGAAGTGACCGCCTATATCAAAAAGAACATGAGCTGCTCGGTGGAGCTGGTCGAGGACGAGCGCTATGCGCCGGGGCTGGTGGCGTCTGCGCTGGAAGAGCAGTTTGGCCGCGACTGGCCGCAGACCACCGGCATAGCTGCCGAGGGTCTGGTGCGCTTTGCCATGGCCGCGCTGCTGGAATATCTGCACGATACCCAGATCAAGGGCGTGGAGCGGTTAAAGACGGTTATTACTTACAACGAAGCCCAGTTCATGCGGCTTTCGCCGGTCACCCGGGCAAACCTTGAGCTGACCGAGACCCTGCGCGGACGCGAAAAGCGCGGCACCCTGCTGTGGGTGCTGGATAAGACCAGCACTGCCATGGGCAAGCGGATGCTGCGCAGCTGGATCGAGCAGCCGCTTATTTCCAGCCCGCTCATCAACCACCGCCTGAACGCCGTGGAGGCACTGGTGCGCCAGACCATGGTGCGCGGCGACTTGACCGAGGAACTGCATTACATCGCGGATCTGGAGCGCCTGATGACTCGCACGGTGTACGGCTCTGCCACCCCCAAGGAGATCTACACCCTTGCCCAGACCTGCGACCGTCTGCCCGGTCTGCGCAAGCAGGCAGAGGGCTGCAGCTGCTCGGAGCTTTCCGAGCTTGCCGCCAGCATCGACCCGCTGGAGGATATCAAGGCGCGCATTTATGCCGCAGTAGACCCGGACGCCCCCTCCACCCTCAAGGATGGCGGCGTCATTGCCAAGGGTTACCATGTCGAGGTGGACGAGCTGCGCTCCATCCGCGACAACACCAAGGGGGTGCTGGCGCAGCTGGAAGCCCGCCTGCGGCAGGAGACAGGCATCCCCAAGCTGAAGATCGGCTATAACCATGTGTTCGGCTACTTCATCGAGGTGAGCAACTCCTACAAAAACCTTGTGCCGGAGACCTATATCCGCAAGCAGACCCTCACCTCCGGCGAGCGGTACATCACGCAGGAGCTGAAGGAGCTGGAAAGCAAGATCCTTGGCGCACACGAGCGGCTCATCTCGCTGGAGCGCCGCCTGTTTGACGAACTGCTGGAGAGCATCGGTGCCCAGCTGGACCGTATCCAACGCACCGCCAACGCCATTGCCCAGCTGGATGTGCTGGCGGCGCTGGCACAGGTCGCTGCGGAAAATAACTACTGCCGCCCCGTGGTGGACGACAGTGATGTGCTGATCATCACCGAGGGACGTCACCCGGTGGTGGAGCAGGTGCTCAAGGGCAGTATGTTCGTGCCCAACGATACCACCCTCAACTGCACCACCGACCGCTGCCTCATCATCACCGGCCCCAACATGGCGGGCAAATCGACGTATATGCGTCAGAATGCCCTCATTGCGCTGATGGCACAGATCGGCTCCTTTGTGCCGGCTGCCAGCTGTCATGTGGGCGTGGTGGATGCCATTTTCACCCGCATCGGTGCATCGGACGACCTTGCCGCAGGCCAGTCTACCTTTATGGTGGAGATGACCGAGGTGGCCGAAATTTTGAAAAACGCCACCGCTAAGAGCCTTGTGGTGCTGGACGAGATCGGCCGCGGCACCTCCACCTTTGACGGCATGAGCATTGCCCGCGCCGTGGTGGAGCATATCGCAGACCCTGCCAAAGGACTGGGCTGCAAGACCCTGTTCGCCACCCACTACCACGAACTGACCGAACTGGAAGGCACCGTGGAAGGTGTGAAAAACTACAACATCGCGGTCAAAAAGCGCGGCGAGGACATCACTTTCCTGCGGCGCATCGTGCGCGGCCCTGCAGACGACAGCTACGGCATCGAGGTGGCAAAGCTGGCCGGTCTGCCCGGCAGCGTGACCCGCCGCGCCCACGAGGTGCTGCGCACGCTGGAAGCATCTGCACCCAAAAACAAGGTGGAGCAGATGGATTTTGACGCCTTGCAGGAGTACAATTCCCCGGCAGTGCCCAGCGAGATGATGGAAAAGCTGGAGACCGTGGATGTGGAAACACTTACTCCCATTGAAGCGCTGAACTTTTTGTACGAGCTGAAAAAGACCCTCAAGGGCAGCCTGAACGGCTGACCATAAAATCAACCACAGGGGAGGGAAAATACCATGGCAGTCATCCATGTTCTGGATAAGCATACCGCTGAGCTGATCGCCGCCGGTGAGGTGGTGGAGCGCCCGGCATCGGTGGTCAAGGAGCTTTTGGAAAACTCTATCGACGCCGGTGCAACGCAGGTCACCGTCAGCATCGAGTCCGGCGGCGTAAAGCTGATCGAAATCAGCGATAACGGCACCGGCATTGATGCCGAGTATATCCCGACGGCCTTCATCCGCCACGCCACCAGCAAAATCGAAAAGCCGGACGACCTGAACAGCATCCATACGCTGGGCTTCCGCGGCGAAGCACTGGCTTCCATTGCCAGCGTGGCGCGGGTAGAGCTGCTCACCCGCACCGAGGTGGACGAGTTTGCCACCTGCTACCGCATCGCCGGCGGCGAGGAGCAGGGCAGGGAGCCTGCCGCCCGCGCCGTGGGCACCACCATCCGGGTGCAAGACCTGTTCTACAACACCCCCGCCCGCATGAAGTTCCTCAAAAAGGACTCCAGCGAGGGCACCTTTGTGGCAGATAACGTAGGTCATGTGGCACTCAGCCACCCGGAGGTCAGCGTCAAATTCATCCGGGAAGGCAAGCTGCAATACGTCACCCCCGGCGATGGTCAACTGCGCAGCGCCGCCTATGCGGTGCTTGGCCGGGAGTTCAGCCGCGACCTCATCGAGGTGCACTCCGAGGAAGGGTTGTACCGTGTCACTGGTCTGATCACCCCGCCCAAGAGCTGCCGCGCCAGCCGCAGTATGCAGCATTTCTACATCAACGGCCGCTATGTGCGCAACCGCACCATCATGGCGGGTATGGAAATGGCCTTTAAGGGCACGACCATGCAGGGCAAGTTCCCGGGCGGCATCCTGCTGCTGGAAATGCCCACAGACCTTGTGGACGTCAATGTCCACCCTGCAAAGATCGAAGCCCGCTTTGCCCGGGAAAACGACGTGTTCGATGTCGTTTACCATGCGGTCAAGCTGGCGCTGGCACAGCCCGGCACCGGGGAACGCCGCTTTACCTTTGAAGCGGACAAAAATGAGAAATCCGAAAAAGAAAACGATACAAAGAACGAAAATGCTGTAAAGAATAATCACTTTACGGGACTTTCTGCTGTGATTCCGGGTCAGGCAGACCCCGGTACACTGCCCGCGCAGCGCTGGGAAGCCCCGCCGCAGCAGCGCCCCGCTGCTGCACCGGTGAAAACCCCGGCTTTTACGGCAGATACCCCGCCGGTACAACCCGCACAGCCTGCCCGCGCGGCTGCTGCTGTGCCCTCATGGCGGCAGTCTGCCCCTGCGGAGGACATTCTGGATCCTGTGGTCACCCTCCACAGCCCGGAAAAACCGGATGCAACCGAAGTCCAGCCCGCACCGCAGCCCTTCCGGGCAGCCGCCGGTGAAGCGCAGCTGGATGTGCACCCGGAAACGGACACCGCAGCCGACCCGCTGCTGGATCACATGGCGGCATGGAACACCGTACCCGCCGCCCCGGAGATCGAAGCCGCCACGGTGCCCTATCAGCCGGAAGAACCCGAACAGCCGGAGCAGCTGGGCTTTGATGTACCGCAGGGAGAAGAGCCGCTGCGGTATGTGGGCGAAGTTTTCCGCACCTATATTCTGGCAGAGCGGGGAGACGAGCTGTGCCTGATCGACAAGCACGCCGCCCATGAGCGCCAGCTGTACGAAAAACTTGCTGCCAACTACGGCAACGTGCCCAGCCAGCTGCTGCTGCAGCCCGCCGCCATCGACCTTTCCGCAGAGGAAAAGCAGGCGCTGCTGGAAAACCAGCCCCTGCTGGAAAACGCCGGGCTGGATGTGGCGGACTTTGGCGGCAGTACCGTGCTGCTGCGCGCCGTGCCTGCGGACGTAGAGCCGCAGAACGCCGAGGACTTGCTGGTGGAGATCGCCGACCGCCTGCTCAAGGGCAGCCGGGACGCACTGAACGAGCACACCGAGTGGGTGCTGCACTCCATCTCCTGCCGCGCCGCCATTAAGGCGGGGGACAAGTCCTCCCCGCAGGAGCTTATGGCACTGGCCGAGAAAATCCTCTCCGGCGAGGTGCCGCCTTTCTGCCCCCATGGTCGTCCCTGCGTGCTCAAACTTACCCGAAAGGAGTTGGAAAAGCAGTTTGGACGCATCGTGTAATGCAAAACCCGCCGTGGTGGCTGTGGTAGGACCCACCGCCACCGGCAAGACCGCGCTGGGCGTTGCGCTGGCGCAGCGGTTCTCCGGCGAGGTCATCAGCGCCGACTCCATGCAGATCTATAGAGATTTGGATGTGGGCACTGCCAAGATCACCCCGCAGGAGACCTGCGGCATCCCGCACCACGGCGTGGACATCCTCACCCCGGAAAAGACCTTCAGCGTGGCGGATTTCACCGCGCTGGCAGGGGAGTATATTCAGGATATCACCGCCCGGGGGCATCTGCCGCTGCTGGTAGGCGGCACCGGACTGTATGTGCAGAGCCTTTTGTACGGGGTGCGCTTCACCGCCGAAAAAGCCCCGGACGGCCTGCGCGAGCAGCTGACCGCCGAGTTGGAAGCCATCGGCCCGGAAGCCATGTACGCAAAACTGCAAGCCGTGGACCCGGAAGCCGCCGCTGCCATCCACCCCAATAATAAGGTGCGGGTGCTGCGGGCGCTGGAGCACTACTATGCCACCGGCAAGCGTCTCAGCGAACAAAAGGCCGATTCGCTGCCGCCGAAGCGCCCCTACCGCAGCCTTGTGCTGGGGCTGGATTTCCCGGACCGTGCAGCGCTGTACCGCCGCATCGATGTGCGGGTGGACAAAATGCTGGAAGCCGGGCTTTTAGCCGAGGCGGAATACGTCTGGCGCAACCGCGAAGCCTTCCGCACCGCCGCACAGGCCATCGGTTATAAAGAATTTTTTCCGTATTTTGAGCAGACTGCAGCGCTGGATGCCTGCACTGAAAAACTCAAACAGGCTTCCCGCAACTACGCCAAGCGCCAGCTGACATGGTTCCGCCACATGGACGGGGTCACATGGCTGGATGCCGGGGCTGCAGACGTGCGGCAGACCGCCCTGCGCCTGACCCAAGACTTTTTATCGAAAGGATGATCCTTATGCCGGAAACCCCTCAGGAACCGCGCCACAAGCTCTCTGCGCTCACCACGCTGGCAGTTGTGATGGCCACCTTTTTGCTGGCGGCGGCAGCGTATGTCTGCTGGCAGGCGGCGCACATCCTTTTCCCTCAGAACGTCTACGAAACGGCGCTGCCCATCACCATCTCCGATACCATTGAAGCGGACGGCGTGCTGCTGTTTGACGAGACCTGCATTTCCGGCAGCGGCAATCTGGGCTACCTTGTCTCGGATGGCGAGCGGGTGTCGGCGGGCACTGCCGTTGCAGAGCTGTACACTGACGCCAATCAGGCGGTGCTGCGCCAGCAGCTGACCCAGCTCACCAGCCAGATCGACCTGCTGCAGCGCTCCCAGAATACCGCAGCCACCCAGCTGGACGGTCTGCTCAAGGAGCGCTCCGGTGCGCTGTACGATCTGCTGGATGCATTGGACACCGCCCGCTACAGCGATGTGGACAGCAGTGCCGATGCCTATCTGCTGGCGCAGAACAAGCTCTGGATCACCACCGGCGATACCGCCGGCTTTGCAGATCAGATCGCGCTGCTTGCCCAGCAGGCACAGACTGTGCAGGCGCAGCTGGGCAACCCCACCCAGATCCTCGCCCCCACCACCGGCTACTTTGTCCGGGCTGCCAGCAGCGGACGGCTGAACGCCGGTGCTGCGGACATTCTGGCGCAGAGCCCGGAGCAGCTCAAGGCCTATCTGGACTCCGACCCCGAGATGCCGCTGGATGGCTGCGTAGGCAAGCTGGTGGCCGGGTTCAGCTGGCAGTACGCCGGTGTGTGCTCGGCAAAGCAGGCCGAAAAGCTGCTGGGTTCGGACGGCAAGCCCTTGCGCACGGCAGTGGAGATCAGCTTTCCCGGCCAGAGCGATGCCGCCTTGCGCGCTACCGTCACCGAGGTGACCGTTGATGCAGAAAAGGATGTTGCCCGCTTTGTGCTGCGCTGCAATTCCATCAACGGCGATGTGCTGTGTCTCAACCACGCCCGTGCCCGCATCAGCACCGGGGAGAGCACCGGTCTGCGGGTGCCTGCTGCAGCGGTGCACTACCTGAAAGAGGACGGCACCGAGGCCGAGACGCAGGGCGAAAACTATATCCCCGGCGTGTATGTCAAGTACGGCAACATTGCACGCTTCTGTAAGATCGACCCCGTGGATGCTGACCATCCGCTGGTCACGGAAGAGGATTACATCCTTGTTTTGCCCAAGGGAACGGACGGTTCTGTCAGTCAGGTAAGGCTTTATGACGAAATAATCGTCTCGGGACAAAATTTATATGACGGAAAACTTTTGTAGTTATTGACATCTGCTGCAAAAAATCAGATAATAGTAAAAGCTATTTGCATTCTTTTTGCAAAGAACGCCAGGCAGCCGGGCGCTGCCCGAATGAAAGGAGCAGATAATTATGTCTTTGCTGGATAGCATTAAAAAGGGCCTGATGGGTGAAGGGGACGAGTACGAGGATCAGTACATCGATGACGGCCCCCAGATGGTGAACAACAACAGCGGCGTCGGCATCGGGATGGATGAAGAGACCGAAGAGCCTGCCGAGGGCACCAGCAAAAAGAACAAGGTGGTCAATATCCACGCTACCACCCAGCTCAAGGTGGTTCTGGTCAAGCCCGAGCGGTTCGAGGATGCCAGCACCATTGCCGACCATCTGAACAACAAGCGTACCGTGGTGCTGAATCTGGAGTCCACCAACAAGGAGGTCTCCCGCCGTCTGGTGGACTTTTTGTCCGGCGTAGCTTATGCCAACAACGGTCAGATCAAGCGCGTAGCCAACAGCACCTTTATCATTACCCCGTACAACGTGGATATCATGGGTGACCTGCTGGACGAGCTGGAGAACAATGGCGCATTCTATTGATCCGGCAGCCGGTGCGGTGCGCGGCTTTGTGCCCGCCCGCAACGATGAGGAACGCTATCTCATGCGGCATATCGAGGATCTTGCCGATGCGGCTTTTTCCCGCGGCATAGCCCGGTACTCCGCGTTCCTCAGCGACCGGGAACAGGATCTTGCCCGGGCGGCACTGGGGCGTGCCGGTGTGCGGGACGGCTGGCGTTTTGACGGCGGCTGGCCCGAAGCCGAGCGCCGGGTGCTTTGTCTGGAGCCGGAGTACAGCTACGGCGAGTGTCCGGTGCGCTGCGTACAGCTGCAGTGCCGGGCGCTGCCCGGTGCGGCGCTTCCGGCGCACAAGGACTATCTGGGCAGCCTGATGGGGCTTGCCCTCAAGCGCGAAGCACTGGGCGATATCCTGCTGCCCGCCGATGCGCCGGGCACAGCCTATGTGTTCGCGCTGGAGCCGGCGGCAAAGCTTATCTGCCGGGAGCTGTGCCAGGCGGGACGCACCGAGGTGTCTACCCGTCTTTTGGAGCCGGAAGAGATCCCGGCTTTCCCGGCGCCGGAGCGGCAGCTGCTCACTGCCACCGTGTCCTCCCTGCGGCTGGACGCGGTGCTTTCTGCCATGCTGCACGTCAGCCGCGGTACTGCTGCGGAGCTGATCGAAGCGGGCAGGGTAGAGATCAACCATCTGCCGGTAGAAAAGCCCCATGCCCCCGTATACGAGCAGGATGTGTTCACCGTGCGCGGCAAGGGCCGCTTCCGGCTGACCGCATTGCCCGGGAAAAGTAAAAAAGATCGTTCGATCATTGAGTTCTTTCAATATTAAAAGCTATGGGAGGAAATGACTATGCTGACTCCGCAGGATGTCCGCTCTGTACAATTTGAAAAAAACCTCCGCGGCTACCGTACAGAGGACGTGGATCGTTTTCTGGACAAGGTCGAGGAGCAGCTGCAGCAGAACGATGCGCAGGCAGAGCAGCTGCGCAAGCAGATCGCAGATCTGACCGCAGAGAACCAGAAGCTCAAGGGCGAGCTGCAAAGCTTTGAGGCTGACGGCGATATGCTCAAGAGTGCGCTGATCAATGCTCAGCGCATGGGCGAAAACGTGATCCGCGAAGCAAACCAGAAGGCTGAGGAGATCATCCACCGCGCAAATCTGCGGGGCGACGATATCATCCGCGATGCCAACGAGCTGCTGCAAAAGGCAAGCGACCGCGCAGACGAGATCGAGAACGAAGCCAACGAGAAGCGTATGGCGGAGGAACGGGAGTACGACCGCGTCCGTCTGGAGGTCACCCGCTTCAAGGCCGATGTGCTCAATTTGTACCGCAGCCATGTGGAGTCTTTGAGCCGTCTGCCGGAGTTCCAGAAGGAAACCAAGGAAGCTGCACAGGACGCCCCCGCACAGGACGCAGAGCCTGCGCAGGAGACTGCCGCAGAGCAGCCCGCCGCACAGCCTGATGCTGCCCCCGCAGCCGACGCTGCAGCAGCTCCGGCCGAGCAGCCTGCCGAAACGACCAAAACCACCGAACCTGCCGCCCCTGCCGATGACGACAAGGCGGCTGACAGCAGCGAGGATTTCTGGGCAAAGGACGAAAGCCAGCTCAAGCTGGACCCGCCTCCTGCTGATATGAAGCCGGACGAGCCGGACTATGATGCTTTTCAGGGCGTCAAGTTCAGCGAGTAAGGCGCCCAACGCAAAAATAGAGGAGAGTGTAAACCATTGGCTAAGAACAAATCGCAGTACGACAGTACGTTGAATCTGCCCAAGACCCTGTTCGAGATGCGTGCCGGCCTGCCCAAAAAGGAACCGGTCATGCTCAAGGATTGGGACGACAACGACCTGTACAACCAGCTCATGAAGCACAATGAGGGCAAGCCCCAGTTCATTCTGCACGACGGCCCTCCGTATGCAAACGGCAATATCCACATGGGCACTGCCCTGAACAAGATCATCAAGGATATCATCATCCGCGAAAAGAACATGGAGGGCTATCAGGCTCCCTATGTGCCCGGCTTTGATACCCACGGCCTGCCCATTGAGCTGAAGGCTCTGTCCTCGGTCGGCGACAAAAAGAAGGACATCTCCAAGCTGGAGCTGCGCCAGATCTGTGAAAAGTTTGCCACTGAGCATATCGACATCATGAGCGACCAATTCAAGCGTCTGGGCGTTATCGGTGACTTCGAGCACCCCTACCTGACCCTGAAGCCTGAGTTTGAAGCGCGTCAGATCGAGATCTTCGGCGAGATGGCCAAGAAGGGCTACATCTACAAGGGCCTCAAGCCCGTGTACTGGTGCCCGGACTGCCGCACTGCGCTGGCAGAAGCCGAGATCGAGTACGGCGAGGACGACTGCGATTCCATCTTTGTGCGCTTCCACGTCTCGCAGGATCCCAACGGTGTGCTGGCAAAGTACGGTATCCCCATGGATAAGACCTACTTCGTCATCTGGACCACCACCACCTGGACCCTGCCCGCCAACGAGGCTATCTGCCTGAACGGTCAGTTTGAGTACTCCTTCGTCAAGATCGGCGAGGAGTACCACATCATGGCTACCGATCTGGTCAAGAGCGTCATGGACGCCTGCCACATCGAGAACTACGAGATCGTGGGCGAGCCCGTTTCCGGCGCTGAGTTCGAGCTGATGCGCTACAACCACGTCTACCTGCCCAAGGAGGGCTGGGTCATTCTGGGCGACCACGTCACGCTGGAAAGCGGTTCCGGCTGCGTGCATACCGCAGGCGGCCACGGCGTGGACGACTTCAATGTCTGCCAGAAGTATCCGCAGGTGCCCATCACGGTGCCCGTGGATGACGGCGGTTACCTGACTGAGCTGGCCGGCAAGTACGCTGGTCAGCGCGTGTGGGCAGCCAACAAGACCATTCTGGCCGACCTGACTGCTTCCGGCGCTGTGATGGGTCAGGTGCACATCAAGCACCAGTACCCCCACTGCTGGCGCTGCCATCATCCCATCATCTTCCGCGCTACCGAGCAGTGGTTCTGCTCCATTGCCAAGTTCCGCGAGGACGTGTACAAGGCAATTGATACCGTCACCTGGATGCCGGATTGGGGCCATGACCGCATGACCGGCATGGTGCGCGACCGCAACGACTGGTGCATCAGCCGCCAGCGCACTTGGGGCGTGCCCATCCCCGCCTTCTACTGCAAGAAGTGCGGCACCTATCACATCACCGATGCTACCATCAAGGCTGTCAGCGCCCTGTTCCGCAAGGAAGGCTCTGACGCATGGTATAAGTACGATGCCGAGCAGATCATCCCCGCAGGTGAAGTGTGCGAAAAGTGCGGCGCTTCCGAGTGGGAGAAGGACACCGACATCATGGACGTCTGGTTCGACTCCGGCTCTACCCACGCCGCCGTGCTGGACGAGCGTCCCGAGCTGCGTTTCCCCGCCGATATGTATATGGAAGGCGGCGACCAGTTCCGCGGCTGGTTCCAGTCCAGCCTGCTGACCAGTGTTGCAAGCAAGGGCTGTGCACCCTATAAGTCCGTGCTGTGCCACGGCTGGGTGGTGGACGAGCAGGGCAAGCAGATGCACAAGAGCGCTGGCAACGGCGTGGAGCCCAGCGAGATCATCAAGGACTACGGCGCAGATATCATCCGTCTGTGGGTGGCTTCTTCCGACTACACCGTGGACGTGCGCGCCGGTAAGAACATCTTCAAGCAGCTCAGCGAAGCTTACCGTAAGATCCGCAACACCGCCCGCTTCATTCTGGGCAATCTGGACGGTTTTGACCCCAACACCGATTGTGTGGCAGACGACCAGCTGCAGGATATCGACCGCTGGGCACTGGCTGCGCTGGATGACCTGATCGTCAACACCAACGCAGGCTATGCCGTGTACGACTTCAACAAGGTCTACCACGCCGTGTACAACTTCTGCGTGGTGGCTATGTCCAACTTCTATCTGGACGTCACCAAGGATCGTCTGTACTGCACCAACGGCGCAGCCCGCAAGGCAGCCCAGACCACTATGTACAAGATCCTTGTCGCCCTGGACAAGATCATTGCCCCCATCCTGTGCTTCACCAGTCAGGAGATCTGGGACTTCATGCCCAAGACCGAGGGTATGAACAAGTATGTGGTGTTCGAGCAGATGCCCAAGGCCGGTCAGTATGCCGCCGACGATGCTTTCAAGGCAAAGTGGGCACAGCTGATCGCCGTGCGCGACGAGGTCAAGAAGGTGCTGGAGCAGGCCCGTGCCGAAAAGCTGATCGGCGCTTCTCTGGAAGCTTCCGTCACCTTGTACTGCAGCGATGCCGTCTATGACCTGCTGAACAGCATCCCCATGGACGAGCTGGCCGACCTGATGATCGTCTCCCATGTGGAGCTGGTCAAGGGTGAGGGCGGCGCTGCCAGCGCTGTCGAGGGCTTGGGCGTTGCAGCTGCACACGCCACCGGCGACAAGTGCGAGCGCTGCTGGAAGTATTCTGCTTCCATCGGCAGCCATCCTGCACACCCCACTCTGTGCGCACGCTGCGCCAGCGTTGTGGAAGCATAAGCGTCCCGCATCAATACAAATCTGTTTTGTAAAAGGGCGGCGCTCCCTTGACCGGGGAGCGCCGTTTTTTATAACAGAAACGAGGTAGCTAATGGCATTTGTACTCTTCAATCTGGCGGCTGTGGCGGCACTGGTCGGCATCGACCAGCTGATCAAGCTGTGGGCGGTGCAGGCTTTGCAGCCGGTTGGCGCGATGCCGCTCATCCCTCATGTGGTGGAGCTACGGTTCGTGCTCAATCCGGGCATGGCCTTCAGCCTGCTCAGCGGCAAGCAGCTGTTCCTGATCATCGCCACCAGTGCGGCGCTGCTGGCAGTGGCCTACGGGCTGTTCTTCCGCAGCCGCGGCAAGCGCTTGCAGCAGGCAGCACTGGTGCTGGTGCTGGGCGGCGGCATCGGCAATCTGATCGACCGTGTACTCAACGGCGAGGTAGTGGACTACATCAACCTGCTGTTCATGCGGTTTGCTGTGTTCAATTTTGCGGATATCTGTGTTTGCGTGGGCGTGGCACTGTGGGTGCTGGTGATCTTTCTGGATGAGCTCCATGCCGATGATGCCGCCAAGGAGCAATAAACCATGGAACAGCGTGAATTTATCGTAGAGCAGGAGACTGCCGGGCAGCGCATCGACCGCTTTCTCAGCGGCGAGGACACCGGCCTGTCCCGCTCGGCGCTGCAAGCGCTGGTGGCCGAGGGTCATGTGCAGTGCAACGGCAAGGCTGTGGCCAAAAGCCTGAAACTCAAGGCAGGAGACACCGTGCTGCTGGAGATCCCTGACGCAAAGCCCATCGAGGCTGTGCCGCAGGATATCCCGCTGGATATCGTCTACGAGGATGCCCACCTGCTGGTGGTCAACAAGCCCAAGGGCATGGTGGTGCACCCCGCACCCGGCAACCCGGACGGCACGCTGGTCAACGCCCTGCTGTGGCACTGCAAGGGCAGCCTTTCCGGCATTGGCGGCGAGATCCGCCCCGGCATCGTACACCGCATTGATAAGGACACCAGCGGCCTGCTGGTGGTGGCAAAGGACGACGCCACCCACATCGGCCTTTCCCAGCAGATGGCGGTGCACAGCGTGGAGCGTGCCTATCAGACGGTGGTCTACGGCGGCTTTGCGCAGGACGAGGGCTTTGTGGAAGCAAACCTTGGCCGCAGCAAGACCGACCGCAAAAAAATGGCGGTCTACCCGGCCACCGAGCCTCACACCAAGTATGCCTACACCGGCTACAAGGTGCTGGAGCGGCTGGGCGAGTTCACCCTGCTGGAATGCCGCCTAAAGACCGGCCGCACCCATCAGATCCGCGTACACATGGCTTCCATCCACCATCCGGTAGCGGGGGACCCGGTGTACGGCCCTCACAACTGCATCACCAGCCTGCACGGCCAGTGCCTGCACGCCAAAACGCTGGGCTTTATCCACCCCATCACCGGGGAGCAGCTGCGGTTCGATTCCGAGCTGCCGGACTACTTTACCCATTTTCTCGCAACACTCAGGAGGAAAAACACATGAACGATTCTCTGGCATCCACTCTGGTGCTTTGTGATCTGGATAACCTGCTGCTGGGCGAGGATGGAAACCTGACCCAGGTGGTGCGGGATGTTTTGCAGTTGTTCAGCAGCCGCGGCGGCAGACTGACTGTTTTTTCGCAGCGCTCTCCGCGCGCCGTGCGCTCCATTTTGGGCAGCGTGCGTCTGGCAGCGCCTGCGCTGGTGTGCGGCGGTACCATGGCCTACCACTATGCCGACGGCAACCGGGTGCCCCTGTGCAGCTTTGCCCAGCAGCAGGAGCTTTTTACCTGCCTGCCGGATACCCCCGGCGTGGGTGTCGCCGTGCAGATGCAGGACGGCACCACCCGGGTGCTGCGCATGAGCAATGCGTTGGAGCGCCATCTGCGGCAGGAGTGGACCCCGTATCTGCTGGCAAACGCCGCCGACATCCGCCCCGAGCAGGTGCTGCGGGTGCTGCTGTATCAGGACAGCAAGTCTGTACCCCTGATCTCGCTGGCTGAAAAGGCCATCGGGGATCGTGTTGCCCTGCTGGGCGAGCGTATCGCCCCGGACACTCTTGTTCTCACCCCGAAGCGAATCTCTGGCCGGGAAATGCTGGACACCGTCTGCGCCATGGCGCAGGTGGGCGCGGAGCAGGTCCTTGCGCTGGCGGGCGGTCAGCCCATGCTGGAGCTGGTGCAGGCTGTAGAGCACAGCGCAGTGGCCGCCGATGCCCCGGCAGAGCTGCGCCTTGCCGCCGAGCAGATCACCCTGACGGATGCCGCCGGTGGCGCTGCCGTGGAGGTTTTGTACCGCATGGTGCGTGCTGCTGAAAAATCCGTGTAAAATTTGTGCAAAGCCCTCTGCTATTTTCCCGCAGAGGGCTTTCTTTTTAGCAAAAAATCAGGTAGAATGGGGAGGAGGACCTATGCCGAACCAAAAGCACCGCGAGGGGCTGTTTTTTCTGCTGTGCCTTGCCGCCGCAGGGATCTGTGCAGGGCTGGCGTTCCGGTTTGCAGTGCCGCTGCAAGCACAGACCCCGCAGACACTGCCGGACACAAAGGAACTGGCGGAGTACACACAGGTGGAGCTGAACACAGCCGATGCAGATGCCTTGTGCACCCTGCCCGGTGTCGGCCCACGCAATGCACAGGCCATTCTGGACTACCGGGCGCAGTACGGTCCGTTTGCACAGGTGGAGGATGCCGCGCAGGTGCCGGGCATTACCCAAGCAATGGTGGATTCATGGGCAGGGCAGGCGTATGTCCGCTAGGGCGCAGCCCGCTTTCTGCCTTGGTCAAAGAGGAAATACGGAGATATATTGTTATGAGTGACGAATCGATCTTTATCAACCGCGAACTGAGCTGGCTGGATTTCAACCGCCGCGTTCTGGCGCTGGGCAAGGACAAAAACGTCCCGCTGGGCGAGCGGATCAAGTTTCTGGCAATTTACGGCTCCAATCTGGACGAGTTTTTCATGGTGCGCGTAGGCTCCTTGCAGGAGCGCGCAAACCTTGAGCAGAGCAAGACCAAAAAGGAAAAGCGGGAAAACAAGACCAACATGACCGCCGCCGAGCAGCTGGCCGCCATTATGCCCAAAACGGCGCAGCTGCAGGAGGAATGCGATAAATTCTACGCAAAGGCGCTGGAAAATCTGGCAGAGAACGGCTACCATAAGGTGGATTTCGACCACCTGACCAAGGAAGAAGAGCATCTCTGGAAAAAATACTTCCAGTCGGAACTGTTCCCCATCCTCAGCCCGCAGATCGTGGATAACCGCCACCCGTTCCCGTTTTTGCGCAACAAGGAGATCTACCTTGGCGTGATGCTCAAGGAAAAACACACACAGGAGCAGAGCCTTGGCATCGTGCCCATCTCCAGCCAGATGGAGCGGATGCATTTTATCAAAAAGGACGGCGCTGTGCAGTTTGCCCTCACCGAGGAACTGGTGCTGCACTATGCGTCCAACATCTTCGGCAAGGATTCCATTCAGGAAAAATGCCTGTTCCGGGTCACCCGCAACGCGGATATCGACGTAAAAGAGGGCATGATGGATCACGATATTGATTATCGCGAGATCATGACCGAGCTGCTCCGGCGCCGCCGCAAGCTGGCCGCTGTCCGTTTGCAGATCACGCCCGCCCCCGCACCGGAGGTGGAGCGGCTGCTGTGCAGCCGTCTGGAACTGACCCGCAAGCGGGTGTTCTTGCAAAAGAGCCCGCTGGACCTGAGCTTCTTCTTTAAGCTTTCCGGCCGCATGGAAACCGAGGGTCACCCGGCGCTGTTTTACACCCCCGCACGCCCCATGCTGCCGCCGCCGGACTATGATCTTGCCACCGAGGTGCAGAAGCATGACGTGCTGCTCAGCTATCCGTACCAGTCCATCCGTCCCTTTATCACCATGCTCAAAAAGGCCGCACAGGACCCGGATGTCATCTCCATCAAGATGACCCTCTACCGCATGGCGCGGGAGTCCCAGATCGTGCAGGCGTTGATGGAAGCCGCCGAAAACGGCAAGGAAGTAGTAGCGCTGGTGGAGCTGCGCGCCCGCTTTGACGAGCAGAACAACATCGACTGGTCCAAGCAGCTGGAAAGCGCCGGCTGCACCGTCATCTACGGCTTCGAGGACTACAAGGTGCACTCCAAGCTGACCCTCATCACCCGCAAGGGCGCAGAGGGCTACTCCTACATCACCCAGATCGGTACCGGCAACTACAACGAAAAAACCAGCGAACTGTATACCGATTATTCCTTCATCACCGCAGACGAGCGCATCGGCGAGGAAGCCTCCAAAGTGTTCCGCAATCTGGCTGTGCAGCAGCTCACCGAGGAAAGCGACAAGATGCTGGTTGCCCCGCTGCGCTTCAAGAGCGTGCTGCTGGACGAGATGGATCACGTCATCGCTGCCGCCCGCATGGGCCGCCCGGCTTCCATGATCCTGAAAAACAACTCCATCAGCGACCGGGATATCATCCTGAAATTGCAGGAAGCCAGCTGCGCCGGGGTGAGCATTGATATGATCGTGCGCGGCATCTGCTGCGTGCGCGCAGAGGTGCCCGGCAAGACCGAGAATCTGCACATCCGCAGTCTGGTGGGACGGTATCTGGAGCATGGCCGCGTTTACAGCTTCTTTGATGGCACCCACACCCGCATCTACATTGCTTCCGGTGACTTCCTCACCCGTAATACTGAGTGCCGTGTGGAGGTAGGCGTGCGGGTGGAGGATCCTGTTCTGGTGCAAAAGCTCACCGATATCCTTCAGCTGCAGCTGCGGGATAACGTCAACGCCCGGGTCATGGATGCCAGCGGCAGCTATCAGAAGGTGAAGCCCGCCGAGGGTGAGCCGCTGGTCAACGGCCAGATGGGTATGTACGAGCTGCTGCGCAACGACTGGCAGCGCCCCGAGCCGTGGAAGTGCACCACCTCCGCCCCGGAAACGGAAAAACCGGCGGCAGTCTGTCAGGAAGTTACCGTGGAACAGCTCAAACAGGAGCTGCCCCATGTGTTCCAGCCCGCACCGGAAAAGGTAGAGAATGCCGCCCCGGCGGCGCAGCAGCCCGACCACTACGAGACACTGGAACAGATGCTGAACAACAAGCCCCGCGCTGCGCAGCCCGCGCCGAAAACGCCCGCTGCACCCCGTCCGGCTGCAAAGCCTGCTGTCACCGCGCCCAAGAAAAAGAGCCTGCTGGAACGCATCGGGAACTTTTTCCGGCGCTGAGCTGTAAAATCATGTAAACCAAAACCGGAGCTGCTGCGCAGAGATTTGTGCGGCGGCTCTGCTTTTTTGTTTGTGTTCTCCTGTCTGCCGCTTGTGCATACACTTTTCAGGATAGGAGGGCGGGCGTATGCGGGTAAAACGGAGCAGACAGGCAGCAAAAATACGCAGACGGCGGTGGGGTATCATGGCACTTGTGCTGGCAGGGCTGGCACTCTGTCTGCTGGCAGCTTTGCCGGTGCAGGCTGCCCGGAACACGCAAAAGCACTGCTTTCCGCTGGATACCACGGCGTGGCGCGTCTCGGACGCCTACGGCGCGCGGACAGACCCCTTTACCGGCAAGTCTGCGTTCCATCGGGGACTTGACCTTGCCTGCGCGGCGGGCACGGCAGTGCAAGCGGTGCAGGGCGGGGTAGTGACTGCGGCGGCATACAGCCCAAGCTACGGCAACCATCTGCGCATCCTGCACCCGGATGGCTGCGAGACCCGCTACGCACACCTGCAATACCTCTATGTCCGCCCGGGAGAGGTGGTGCAGGCCGGGCAGACGCTGGGCACAGTAGGGCAGACAGGCCGCGCCACCGGTGCGCACCTGCATCTGGAACTGTGGCAGCAGGGCGCTGCCTGCGACCCCGCCGCCCTGTTGGAGAATGCCCCGTGAGCCGGCTGCGGGTGGGGAAGCTTGTATTCCGGGACCCGGTGCTGCTGTGCGGTGTGGTGTACCTGCTGCTCTACTTTGATGCCAGTGGCTTTCTGCGGCTGGGACTGCTGGCGGCTGTTTTGCACGAGCTGGGACACATCCTTGTCTACTGCATCCAGCAAAGGCGTCTGCCGGTCATCGAGGTGACTATGACCGGCTTTTGTATGCACACAGCAGGGGAGAGGCTCTCCCCGCGCCAGCGGCTCGTGCTTGCCGCCGCCGGGCCTGCGGTCAATTTTTTACTTGCCGGGGTGTGGGCACTGCGCCTTTCACAGACCACCACCATCCGCGGTAGCGCATTCTGGGCGGCGAATCTGCTGACGGGGCTGTTCAACCTTTTGCCAATCCCGCCGCTGGATGGTGCACAGATGGCGGCGTGTGCAGGGGCGCTGTGGCAGCAAAAACACGGAAAGTATGCACAACCCGCCGGAAACGATTGCAAAACCGGCACATTTGGGGTAAAATAAAAAGAACGCAAAAAACGGATTGTTTATGGAGGACCTGATGTTTGATCCCAAACTGAAAGAAGCGCTGGGACGGGTGCAGAAGCCCGGCCGCTATACCGGCGGCGAGCCCGGCAGTATCTATAAAGAAAAGGACAAGGTGGATGTGCGCTTTGCCTTCTGCTTCCCGGATACCTACGAGGTGGGAATGTCCTTTCTGGGCGAAAAGATCCTGTACGAGCTGCTCAACAGCCACAAAAACTGGTGGTGCGAACGTGCCTTTATGCCTTGGCTGGATATGAAGGCAGAGATGGAGCGCCTGCAGCTGCCGCTGTACACTATGGAGAGCAAAGACCCTCTCACGGCCTTTGATGCTGTGGGCTTTACCTTGCAGTACGAGCTTTCCTATACCAATATCCTTGCCATGCTGGACTTGGCAGGTATCCCGTTCTACTCCAAAGACCGTGATGACCGCTGGCCGCTGATCGTGGCGGGCGGCCCCTGCGCCTGCAACGCCGAGCCTATTGCGGATTTCTTTGACGTCATCCAGCTGGGCGAGGGCGAGAACCAGCTGCCCGCCATCTGCGCTGAGATCGAAAAGGCAAAGAAAGAGGGCATCTCCAAAAAGCAGCTGCTGCTCAACATTGCAAAGATCCCGGGCGTGTACATCCCGGCTTTCTACGATGTCACCTACCACGAGGACGGCAGAGTAAAGGCCATCACCCCCAACGAGCCGGGCATTCCGGCGCGCATCACCAAGGCCATCATCAAGGATCTGAACCAGTTTGCCCCGCCCACCAACTTTGTGGTGCCCATGGTGGGTGCCATTCAGGATCGCGCCAGCATCGAGGTGCTGCGCGGCTGCGTGCGCGGCTGCCGGTTCTGTCAGGCGGGCTTTCTGTACCGCCCCATGCGCCAGCGCGATGCCAGTTTGCTGAACAGGGCCGCGCAGGATCTGTGTGCCAACACCGGTTACGAGGAACTGAGTCTTTCCAGTCTTTCTACCTCCGACCACGGTCAGCTGGAAGAGCTGCTGGACGATCTGAACGAGTGGGCGCCCAAGGAGCACGTCAGCCTGTCGCTGCCCTCCCTGCGCGTGGACAACTTCTCCCAGACTCTCATCGAAAAAACAACCAAGGTGCGCAAGAGCGGCCTGACCTTTGCCGCCGAGGCCGGTACTCAGCGTCTGCGCAACGTCATCAACAAAAACGTCACTTGGGACGAGATCGAAAAGACCTGCACCATCGCTTTCAATGCGGGCTACACTTCGGTCAAGCTCTACTTCATGATGGGGCTGCCCACTGAGACCATGGAGGATATCGAGGGCATTGCCGAGACCGCCCAGAAGGTGGTAGACCTCTACTATAAGAACACGAACCACGCCAAGGGACGCGGCGTGCAGGTGACCATCAGCTGCGCCTGCTTTGTGCCCAAGCCCCACACCCCCTTCCAGTTCGTGCCCATGGATACCGCCGAGACCCTGCAGGCCAAGCAGAAGCACCTGCTGGAAAGCGTGCACAGCCGCAAGATCAAGGTGAACTACCACGACAGTACCACCAGCTTTTTGGAGGGCGTGTTCGCCAAGGGCGACCGCCGCCTTGCCCCGGTCATCGTGGAGGCTTATAAGCGCGGCTGCTACTTCGACGGCTGGGAAGAGTGCTTCAAGTACGATACCTGGATGCAGACCTTTGCGGATCTGGGCATCGACCCCGCCTTCTACTGCCAGCGCCCCATCGCGCTGGACGAGGTGACCCCGTGGTCGCATATGGACTACGGCATCACCCACGAGTATCTGGTGCGGGAGTACAACAAGGCTCTGGCTGCCCAGACCACCCCGCCCTGCAACCGTGCCTGCAACGCCTGCGGTGCCAACCATCTGTTAGGAGGTCCCTGCTTTGATTACAGTCAGAATCTCGTTTGAAAAGAAAAATGAAGCCTCCTATATCTCCCTGCTGGACTTGCAGCGGGTGATGCAGCGGGTGCTCAAGCGCAGCGGTCTGCCGGTGTGGCATACGCTTGGCTTTAACCCCCATATCTACATGACCTTTGCCTGTCCGCTCTCGCTGGGACAGGAGAGCGAGTGCGAGTGCGTGGACGTCAAGACCGAAGCCGAAGCCCCGGATTTTGCCCAGTGGCAGTCCGCCCTCAACGCCATCATGCCCGCCGGTATCCATGTTACCCGGGTAGCTCCGGTGGAGATGAAGGCGGACAGCATCGCCTTTGCCTGTTACCGCATCAGCTACCCGGCGGCTGCCGCTGCGGTGCTGGAGCAGTATAATGCACTGGAAACAGCCCCTGTGGAAAAGCACAGCAAGCGCGGCAAAAAGATCATAGACCTTAAAGAGCATATCCCGCAACTGCGCTATACCGCACTGGGGGACACTGTGCAGCTGGAACTTTGCCTGCCCGCCGCGCAGGAGCTGAACCTGAACCCCTCGCTGCTCACCGGTTTTCTGGAAGAAAAGTTCGGCCTGCCCGCCGCAAGCGCCAATATCCTGCGCACCAAATTTTTAACGGCAGACCGGCAGCTATTTGCCTGAAGCGGCGCAAAAGTCCGTCTATCAGGCAAAACAGAAAATTTTTGCAAGATTTTTCGCCAAATTGCTTGCATTCAAGCCGGTTTTGTGCTATCCTATTAGGGCGTTAGTGTCCGCTGAGACCACAGCGGGGTTAATGACAAGTATTTATCATTAAACGGGCGGTCCTCTGACGGCTATGCCGTGCATGAACGTCTAAAAACAAATGGAGGATTCAAAAATGGACGCACTGAAGATTATTTCTGAAGGCAGCATCAAGGCTGAAAAGCCTCAGTTCAACGTTGGCGATACCGTCCGCGTTGATGTTCGTATCAAGGACGGCGACCGTGAGCGCATTCAGGCCTTTGAGGGCACTGTTATTGCTAAGAAGCACGGCGGCGTTGCAGAGACCTTCACCGTTCGCCGCGTGGCTTACGGTGTCGGCATCGAGCGTGTCTTCCCCGTCAACAGCCCCTTCGTTGAGAAGGTCACTGTTGTCCGCAAGGGCAAGGTCCGCCGCGCAAAGCTGTTCTATCTGCGTGGCCGTACGGGCAAGGCTGCCAAGGTCAAGAGCGATATTTGATCATCCCCGATTTGAAACCGGGAGAAAAGGGACAACTTGTTGTCCCTTTTTTCTTTTTCAAAGCCCGGGCGTATGTGTAAAATCAGGAAAGGCTGGTGGCTAAGCTATGGAAAAACAGCAGCAGTCTGCCCCCGCAGTGCGCGGACAGGGCATACTGGAATGGTACGAAGCGCTTATCTCCGCAGCGCTGGTGCTGGTACTGATCTTTTCGTTTTTCTTCCGCATCATTCAGGTGGACGGGAGCTCTATGGTGCCCACCCTGACCCACGGCGATAAGCTCATTGTCTGGGCGGCAGGCTACACCCCGCAGCGGGGCGATGTGGTTATCGTGGACAGCTACACCGTCTACGGTAAGCCGTTGGTCAAGCGGATCATTGCCAAGGGCGGCGACACCATCAGCATCGACTACGACGCCGGTACGGTCACGGTGAACGGCGAACTTTTGCAGGAGGACTACATTGCAGCCCCTACCTATCTGGGCTACGATGTGCAGTTCCCGTTCACGGTGCCGGAGGGCACCCTCTTTGTAATGGGGGACAACCGCAACGAATCGCTGGACAGCCGCTCCTCCTATGTCGGCTGCATTGACGAGCGTGATATTCTGGGCAAGGTGCTGCTGTGCTTTATGCCCTTTACAGATTTTGGGGTGGTAAAATGAACGAAATGGATACCCGGTTTGCAAACCAGTACAATATTCAGTGGTTCCCGGGCCACATGACCAAGACCCTGCGCATGATGGAGCAGGAGATCCAGCACGTTGATGCCAGCCTTGTGCTGCTGGATGCGCGCATTCCGCTTTCCAGCCTGAACCCGGAGATCGAGCGCATCACCGACCGCAAGCCAAAGCTCTATGCGCTGAACAAGGCCGACCTTGCCGACCCGGCAGTGACCGAGGAGTGGATCCGCTACTTCCACGCCGCAGATGCCGGCTGCGTGGCCATCAGCGCCAAGCAGAAGGGCGGCGCAAACGCCGTGAAGGCGGCTATTGAAAAGGAGCTTTCCGGTCTGCTGGAGCGCCGCCAGAATCGCGGCATGGGCGGTGCCAAAACGCAGGTAATGCTGTGCGGCATCCCCAACGTGGGCAAATCCACCTTTATCAACACCTTTGCAGGTTCTGCCCGCGCCAAGGCGGCAGACCGCCCCGGCGTGACCAAGGGCAAGCAGTGGGTCAGCACCGAAAAATTCGACCTGCTGGATATGCCCGGCGTGCTGTGGAAAAAGTTCGACTCCAAGACCATCGCCTCTAATCTGGCCTTCATCGGCTCCATCAAGGACGACATTCTGGATGTGGAAGAGCTGGCCATGAACCTGCTGGACGAGGTGCGCCGCAACTATCCCGACCTTGTGGCACAGCGCTACAAGCTGGATGCTGAAACGCTGGCACTGCCGCCCTACGAGCTGCTGGAAGCCATCGGCCGCAAGCGCGGGCTGCTGGTGCGCGGCGGCGAGGTGAACACCGAGCGCTGCGCCATCATGCTGGTGGACGAGTTCCGCGCCTGCAAGTGGGGTCGCATCTCTTTGGAGCGCCCGCCGCAGCGGGATGATCTGGCCGACTTTGCCGAGGAGAACGAGGAATGAAGCGCCGCTCGGATGAGGAAATCTCTGCTCCGCTGTACGCCTTTGATGCCGAGGTGCGCAGCCAGTACGGCTGCTTTGCCGGTGTGGACGAGGCCGGGCGCGGCCCGCTTTGCGGCCCTGTGTGCGTAGCGGCCTGTATTCTGGACCCGGAAAACCCGGTGTACGGCATCAACGATTCCAAAAAGCTGACCGAAAAAAAGCGCGAGGCGCTGTTTGACGAGATCTGCGAAAAAGCGCTGGCCTACCGCATCGTTTTTGTGGGGCCGGAGGTCATCGACCGGGAAAACATCCTGAACGCCACCATGGGCGGGATGCAGAAGGCGGTGGAAGAGTTGGACATCGTGCCCAATCTGGTGCTGGTGGACGGCAACCGCACCCCTGCAGGCTTGCAGATCCCGGCACAGCCGGTGGTCAAGGGCGATGCCACCAGCGCCAGCATCGGCGCGGCCTCGGTGCTGGCCAAGGTCAGCCGTGACCGCTATATGCTGGAGCTGGACAAGCAGTACCCGCAGTATCAGCTGGCAAAGCACAAGGGCTACCCCACAAAGCTGCATTACGAGCTGATCGCGCAGTACGGCATCCAGCCGTTCTACCGCCGCAGCTTCCTTAAAAAGCAGGGCTACTGGCCGGAGAGCGGCAAATGAACCGCGCCGAGACTGGCCGCAGGGGAGAAGCTGCCGCTGCCCGCTGGTATCAGAAGCAGGGCGCGCAGCTGCTGGCGCATAATTATCATACCCGCATGGGAGAGCTGGATCTTGTGCTGCGGGAGCCGGACGGCACCATCGTCATCTGCGAGGTAAAGACCCGCAGCCAAGGAATGCTGCAGCGCCCTGCTGCCGCCGTAGACCCGGCCAAGCAGCACCGGCTGATCTGCGCTGCACAAAAGTATCTGCAGCAGACCGGCCAAAGCGAAGAACCGGTGCGCTTTGACGTTGCAGAGGTAGTTCCTCTTGACAGCGGGCGCTGGATGGTACATATTATAAAGGGTGCCTTTCTCTGCGAACCCTAAGGGTGTATCTGAAAAGTCGAAAATTTAGTCTATTTCTACAAGCACAGTTGGATTTTGCGTTAAACAGCCTTGAAATCCACAAAGGATTCCTGCGGCTATTTGCCTTAAATCCCGCTTGTGCTTGCGAAATATCCGTCATTTTCTTTGTTTTCAGATACACCTTAGGCAGAAACCGTGGCACCGGTGGGAAGTATGCGGCAGAACGAGGGTTTTGCCGTACAACCGGGAACGTGCCCGGCACGTTCCGTGGCGAAAAGGAGCGATGACCATGCAGTTTTTCAGTACCAGAGATCAGAACCGCAAAGTAACCTCTTCTCAGGCAATTGCACAGGGGCTGTCCGATGAAGGCGGTCTGTTTGTGCCGGAAAGTTTTCCGCAGGTGGATGTAAAAGCTCTGTGCGGACTGGACTACCCCGCGCTGGCAGCCGCCGTTGTGCGGGAGTACCTGACCGATTACGACCCCGCTTTCCTGACCGACGCCACCCGCAGCACCTACGGCGCTGCTTTCGGCGGTAAGGCAGGCTATCTTGCCCCGGTGGAAGGGAACACCTATGCCCTTGAGCTGTGGCACGGCCCGACCTGCGCCTTTAAAGATTACGCCCTGCAGCTGATGCCCAAGCTGCTGGTGGAAGCCAAAAAGAATCTGGGACGCACCGAAAAGACCCTGATCCTTGTGGCTACCAGCGGCGACACCGGCAAGGCTGCGCTGGACGGCTACCATGATATCTCCGGTGTGGAGATCGCTGTGTTCTATCCCACCGGCGGCACCAGCGAGATCCAGCGTTTGCAGATGGCAACGCAGGAGGGCGCTAACGTTGCTGTGTACGCCGTGCGCGGCAACTTTGACGATGCCCAGACCGGCGTAAAGAAGGTGTTCGGCGATAAGGCCATCGCCGCCAAGCTGGAAAAGCGCAATATCCGTCTTTCCAGCGCCAACTCCATCAACTGGGGCCGCCTTGTGCCGCAGATCGTCTACTATTTTGCCGCCTACGCCCAGCTGCTCAAGGCCGGGAAGATCACCTTTGGCGACGAGGTGGACTTCTGCGTACCCACCGGCAACTTCGGCGATATCCTTGCCGGTTATTACGCAAAGCAGATGGGTCTGCCTGTGGGCAAGCTGGTCTGCGCCTCCAACGAGAACAACGTGCTGACCGATTTCCTCACCACCGGTACTTACACCGCAAAGCGGGAGTTCTTCAAGACCACCTCGCCCAGCATGGACATTCTGGTGTCCTCCAATTTGGAGCGCCTGCTGTACCATGTGACCGGCAGCGATGCCGAGGTGGCAGGCTTTATGCAGCAGCTGGCTGCCACCGGCAGCTACACCGTCCGTCCCGAGACGCTGGCCGCTATTCAGCAGACCTTCTCCTGCGGCTGGAGCAGCGAGGACGAGGTGGCAGGGGAGATCCGTGCCCGCTACGAAAAGAACGGCTACCTGTGCGATACCCACACCGCCGTGGCCTTCCATGTGGCTGCACAGAAAAAGCGTCAGGGCGTGCCCATGGTGGTGCTTTCCACCGCATCGCCCTTCAAGTTCCCCCGCAGTGTGCTGAGCGCACTGGGCAAAGCTGCCCCGGAAAACGATTTTGAAGCCATGCAGCAGCTGGAGGCTGCCACCGGTCATGCCGCACCGGCAAGCCTTGCCGCTCTGCGCAGCAAGCCGGAGCGCTTTGATACGGTCATTGCCCCGGAACAGATCGCCGAGGTGGCGCTGGGCTATCAGGCATAAGCTTCTGCGGACAGACAGAACAGGAGTAAACAGACTATGGCACTTTTTGTGCTTGGCGATCCCCATCTTTCTCTGGGCGCATCCAAGCCGATGGATATCTTTCCCGGCTGGAACGATTATGTGGACAGGCTGGAGAAAAACTGGCGCAAGCTCATCACCCCGCAGGACACCATCGTGCTGGCGGGGGATATCAGCTGGGCTATGCGCCTGACCGATACCCGCAAGGACTTTGCCTTTTTGCAGCAGCTGCCCGGGCAGAAGATCATCATGAAGGGCAACCACGATTACTGGTGGTCCACCGCCAACAAGATGAACGCCTACCTCAAGGCCGAGGGCTTTGATACCCTGCATATCCTGCACAACAATTCTTACAGTGTGGAGGGGTACGCCATCTGCGGCACCCGCGGCTGGCTGTTCGATGTGGGGGAACCCCATGATGAAAAGGTGATGAACCGCGAGATCGGCCGTCTGCGCATGAGTTTGCAGGCTGCGGAGCCCGGGCTGGAAAAGCTGGTGTTCCTGCACTATCCGCCGGTCTACACCGGCACCAGTGCCCCGGAGATCGTAGCCACCCTGAAGGAGTTCGGCATCAAGACCTGCTTCTACGGGCATCTGCATGGCAACGCCATCCGGTTTGCCGTACAGGGCGAGGTGGACGGCATCCGGTACAAGCTGGTAAGTGCCGATGGCCTGCGTTTCTGCCCCTACCGCATCAATTAACGGTGATAGAAAAGGGCAAAAACGACAAAATTTAAAAATTTGGTATGGCAATTGTGTCCAGAGCGTGCTATAATAAGTTTTGACGCGATTGTTGCACCCAATTGAGCGCGCGCGTCCCCGCATTCCGTGTGCATACAGCAAGGACGTGGTGCGCGGTTGCCCCGGGCAAAAACTTCCTGCCCTGAGCAATAGAATATTTGAGTGGAGGATAAACAAATGAATCTCATCAAGTGTGAAAAGCTCGAGAAGAGCATGGCAGAACTGCAGTTCTCCATCGACGCAGAAGCTTTCAAAAAGGCTGTTGCCGATGTTTTCAAAAAAGAGGGCAAGAAGTACCCTGTGCAGGGCTTCCGCAAGGGCAAGGCTCCCAAGGCTCTGATCGAGAAGATGTACGGCGCAGACGTCTTTACCTATGACGCCATCAACGAGCTGTTCCCGGAGGCTTTCGAGGCTGCCGTTAAGGAAGCCGGTGTGGAGCCCGTGGGCCGTCCTGAGGTCACTGTGGATTCTGCCAGCGAGGCAGAGGGCGCTACCCTGACCGTGAAGGTCGCCGTGAAGCCCGAGGTCAAGGTTGGCAGCTACAACGGTCTGACCGTGGAAAAGACTGTCCATACTGTTACCGACGAGGCTGTGGACGCTGAGCTGAAGCGTGTGCAGGAGCGCAACGCCCGTGAGCTGACCCGTGAGGGCGCTGCTCAGAATGGCGATATCGCTGATATCGACTTCGAGGGCTTTGTGGACGGTGTTGCATTCGAGGGCGGCAAGGCTGAGCACTACAACCTGACTCTGGGCAGCGGCAGCTTCATCCCCGGCTTTGAGGAGCAGGTCGTTGGCCACTCCGCCGGCGAGGAGTTCGACGTGAACGTCACCTTCCCCACCGAGTATCAGGCAGCTGAGCTGGCTGGCAAGGCTGCTGTCTTCAAGATCAAGCTGCACGAGGTCAAGTACAAGGAGCTGCCCGCTCTGGATGACGAGCTGGCAAAGGACTGCTCCGAGTACGACACTCTGGACGAGTTCAAGGCTTCCATCCGCAAGAACAATCAGGAGCAGCTGGACAAGCAGGACGATCTGGCTGTCGAGAATGCTCTGGTCGATCAGGTCATCGAGAGCATGGAGGGCGAGATCCCGCAGGCTATGTACGATGTCCGCATGGACGAGATGGTCAACGACTTTGCTTTCCGTGTGGAGCAGCAGGGTCTGCGTCTGGAGGACTACCTGAAGTATATGGGTCAGTCCATGGAGCAGTTCCGCGCCGCTTTCATGCCGCAGGCTGAGAAGCAGGTCAAGATCGGTCTGGCTCTGGAGGCTGTTGCTGCTGCTGAGCACATCGAGGCTTCCGAGGACGAGATCAATGCCGAGATCAAGCGCATTGCTGACCAGTACAAGATGGAAGAGGACAAGGTGCGTGAGCTGATCAACCTTGAGGATCTGAAGCAGGATCTGGCTCGCACCAAGGCCATCGACTTCATCAAGAGCCACGCTAACATCGTGGAGAAGCCCGCAGAGGCTGAGAAGGCTGCTGACGCTGAGTAATCAGTGCCGGGCCCTGTAAAGCGCCGCAGGCGTTTTATCAAAGGTTGTTAAAATTGACCGGTACGGCTGAACTTTACAAGGGAACCCGTATCGGTCAATTTTGCCAATAAACTTAAACCATTTTCAGGAGGCGAACTTTATGAGTTTTGTTCCTTACGTTGTCGAGCAGTCGGCGCACGGAGAGCGTTCCTACGATATTTTCTCTCGTCTGCTGAACGATCGCATCATCGTGCTGAGCGAGGATGTCAACGATACCACCGCAAGCCTTGTGGTGGCGCAGCTGCTGTATCTGGAAGGGCAGGACCCGGATAAGGACATCAGCCTGTATATCAACAGCCCCGGCGGTTCCATCAGTGCCGGTATGGCCATCCATGATACCATGCAGTATATCAAGTGCGACGTTTCCACCATCTGCATGGGCATGGCTGCCTCTATGGGCGCATTTCTGCTGGCAAGCGGCACCAAGGGCAAGCGCTTTGCGCTGCCCAACGCCGAGATCATGATCCACCAGCCGCTGATCGGCGGTCAGGGCGGCGGCCTTTCCGGCCAGACTACGGATATCAAGATCCATGCCGAGCACATGGTCTATATCCGCGATAAGATGAACCGGATGCTCAGCGAGTACACCGGCCAGCCGCTGGAAAAGATCCAGCAGGACACCGAGCGCGACAACTACCTTACCGCGCAGCAGGCAAAGGAATACGGCCTGATCGATGAGGTCATTGCCCACCGGTAAACCGCTATAATCTATCCAGGATAAGGAAAAACAGCTATGGCAAATAACAATTCCGGCAAAAACGAAAAGGATCTGGTTTGCAGCTTTTGCGGCAAGCATCAGGACGAAGTGGAGCGCATGATTATTGGTCCCGGGGTCAATATCTGCAGCGAGTGCATCGGCCTGTGCCACGATCTGCTCTCTGACAAGCCGGATCAGCCCAAAAGCGCCCGTCCGGCTCGCGGCAGCGCAAGCCGCGCCCATGTCCAGCCCGCTGCCGCAGATCTGGATATCAACATCATGACCCCGGCCGAAATCAAGGAAGGGCTGGATCAGTATGTCATCGGTCAGGACGAGGCAAAGCGTGTGCTGTCCGTTTCGGTCTACAACCACTATAAGCGCATCCTCAGCGGCAAGGGCGGCGATGTGGAGCTGCAAAAGTCCAACGTGCTGCTGCTGGGCCCCTCCGGCGTGGGCAAGACCCTGTTGGCACAGACACTGGCCAAGATGCTGGGCGTGCCCTTCGCAATTGCGGATGCCACCACCCTTACCGAGGCCGGTTATGTGGGCGAGGACGTGGAGAACATTCTGCTCAAACTGATCCAGGCGGCAGATTTTGACGTGCAGAAGGCACAGATCGGCATCATCTACATTGATGAGATCGATAAGATCACTCGCAAGAGCGAAAACCCCTCCATCACCCGCGATGTGGGCGGCGAGGGTGTGCAGCAGGCACTGCTGAAGATCTTGGAAGGTACTGTCAGCAACGTGCCGCCGCAGGGCGGCCGCAAGCACCCACAGCAGGAGTTCATCCAGATCGACACCACCAACATCCTGTTCATCTGCGGCGGTGCCTTTGACGGACTGGACAAGTATATCCTGCGCCGCACCGATAAGTCCGCGCTGGGCTTCGGCAGTGCGCTGAAGGATAACTCCACCGAGGCCGAGCGCGCCTTGCTGCGCAAGGTAGAGCCCCACGATCTGGTCAAGTTCGGCCTGATCCCGGAGCTGATCGGCCGTCTGCCGGTCATCACTGTGCTGGACGATCTGGACGAGGATGCACTGGTACGCGTGCTCAAGGAGCCCCGCAACAGTCTGGTCAAGCAGTACAAGGAGCTGCTGGGCATGGATAACGTGGAGCTTACCTTCACGGACGAAGCCCTGCACGCCATTGCCCGCAAGACCATCGAGCGCAAGACCGGTGCCCGCGGTCTGCGCAGCGTGATGGAAAGCATTCTGCTGCCCATCATGTACGAGGTGCCCAGCGATGCCACCATCATCCGCGTGACCGTGGACGAGGACACTGTGGAGGGCGGCGAAGCACATCTGGAATACGGCGCTGTGCGCAAACGCTATAAAAATCAGGTCGCTCTCAGCTGACGGCATTGCCGCACAGCAGGGGAGCGCACCCGCCTGAAAGCCCTGTTTCGAAAGCTTTTTGCTTTTGGCAGGGCTTTTTGCTTTCAAATTCTTGTTTCTGACAGGAAAATGTACTATAATAGTAAAATGTGGAGCGTGCGGCGTGTGCTCTCTGGCAGGGGCATACCGCAAAAGACGAGCCATAGAATTGGGTAACAGGAAGTACTATAAAGGAGTGTGTTTTCAATGGCAAATTATCACGAGATGGATCACGATGCGCTGACCGCTGAAAAGGCAGCGCTGGAAGAGGAATACAAGCAGTTTCAGGCAAAGGGTCTGAAGCTGAATATGGCACGCGGCAAGCCCGGCCCCCACCAGATGGATCTGGCAATGGACCTGCTGAAGATGACCGACTACACCACGGATGCAGGCACCGATGCCCGCAACTACGGCGAGCTGGAGGGCCTGCACGAAGCACGCGCCCTGTTTGCAGATGTGTTCGGCGTAAAGCCCAACGAGGTATTCGTGGGCGGCAACTCCAGCCTGCAGCTGATGTATAACCTCATCAACATCGGTTATGTGTTCGGCTTTCCGGAGTCTCCCTGCCCTTGGTCTCAGGTGGAAAAGCGCAAGTTCCTCTGCCCGGTGCCCGGCTATGACCGTCACTTTGCCATTACCGAGGAGTTCGGCTTTGAGCTCATCAGCGTGCCCATGACCCCCAACGGCCCCGATATGGACGTTGTGGAAAAGCTGGTGGCAGAGGATGATACCATTAAGGGTATCTGGTGTGTGCCGCAGTACTCCAACCCCGATGGCTACACCTACAGCGATGAGACCATCGAGCGCTTTGCCAAGATGAAGACCGCAGCCCCGGATTTCAAGATCTTCTGGGACGAGGCTTACATCGTCCATCACCTGACCGAGGAGATCATCGAGACTCCTGTTCTGCTGAACGTGAGCAAGAAGTACGGCACGCAGGATCGCGTGTTCATGTTCACCTCCACCAGCAAGATCACCTTCCCGGGTGCCGGCGTTTCTGCCATTGCCTGCAGCGACAACAGCATGAAGTATATGTGCAAGCGCTTTGCAGTGATGATCATCAGCTACGATAAGATGAACCAGCTGCGTCATGTCCGCTTCTTGAAGAACAAGGAGGGCGTTCTGGCACACATGGCAAAGCACCGCCGCCGTCTGGTGCCCTGCTTTGATGCCGTCAAGACTGCCTTTGCCGCCAACCTCACCCCCTGCGGCGATATTGCCCACTGGACCAACCCCAAGGGCGGCTACTTCATCAGCTTGTATGTCATGCCCGGCTGCGCCAAGCGCGTGGCAGAACTGTGCAAGGATGCAGGTCTGGTGCTGACCGGTGCAGGCTCTGCCTATCCGTACCACAAGGACCCGCAGGACTCTCATCTGCGCATTGCCCCCACTTACCCCAGTCTGGACGAGGTGGAGACCGCTTCCGAGCTGCTGTGCGTCTGTGTGCGTCTGGCCGTTGTGGAAAAGCTGCTGGCTGATATGGCCTAAGGCTTGAAATAACTTGTATATTCTCCTCTGCGGGGCTCTTTGCAGGGCTGGCAGGGGAGTTTTATCACAGAAAGGCCGGCACGACGGCTGCTCTGTGAGGAGAGGAGCCGTCGGCAAAACTTGCGGTTCACAACAAAAACGGCTGCGGCTGCACAGCCGCCGCTTTTGGAGGTTCCCTGATTTATGAAAACAAAAGGCAAAGCATGGCAGCTGGTCGTTACCGCGCTGCTGATCGTTGTATTTGTCTACACCGCCTTTTTTGGCGTGGCAGCAAAATACGGCGATGTGACCACCACCTATATCAAGGGTGCAAAGGATATCCGCTTTGGTGTGGATATCAAAGGCGGCGTCAACGTCACCTTTGTGCCCTCGGATGGCTACGATGCCACAGACGAGCAGCTGGATGCCGCCCGTCTGGTCATCGAGAACCGCCTGGTTGCACTGAACGTGACGGACTACGAGCTGTATGTGGACAACAATTCCGACAGCCTGATTCTGGAGTTCCCGTGGCAGTCCGGCGAGACGGATTTTGACCCCGAGTCCGCCATTCAGGAGATCGGCACCACCGCCTACCTGACCTTCCGCGAGGGAGCCAGCAAGGACGGTGAGCTGATCCTGGACGGCTCCATGGTCGAAAGCGCTTCGGCGCAGTACGGCGCTGTGAGCAACGGCGGCAGCTCAGAGTATTACGTCGCCCTCAAGTTTACCACCGAGGGTGCCAAGGCCTTTGGCGATGCCACCACCAAGCTGGCCGCCGATAAGGGCAGCATCAGCATCTGGCTGGACGACGAGAACGTGAGCACCGCCACCGTCAACACCGCCATTACCGATGGACAGGCCATCATCACCAGCTCGGCGTCCAATCCTTTTACGCAGGATGCCGTGGTCAAGATGGCACGCCAGATCAACTCCGGTGCGCTGCCCTTTGCCCTGAGCGTGGACAGCTACTCTACCGTGAGCCCCAGTCTGGGCGAAAACAGCCTTGGTGCCATGGTGCTGGCAGGTCTGATCGCTTTTGCCCTCATCGTGGTGTTCATGACGGTGCTGTACCGTCTGCCGGGCTTTCTGGCCTGCATCGCGCTGGCCGGTCAGGTGGCGGCTACGCTGGCCTTTGTGTCCGGCTACTTCCCGGTATTTGAAAGCTTTACCCTGACCCTGCCCGGCATCGCAGGTATCATTCTGGCCATCGGCATGGGCGTGGATGCCAACGTCATCACCGCCGAGCGCATCAAAGAGGAGCTGAAAAACGGCAAATCTCTGGACGGCGCCCTGAAGAGCGGCTTTGCCCGCGGTCTGACCCCCATCATTGACGGCAACGTGACCATCGTCATCGTGGCCATCGTGCTCATGGGTGCCTTCGGCCCCTCGGATGGTCTGTTTGCCAAGGCACTGCACTTTGTGTTCTTTGCCTTCGGCCCCTCTACCGCAGGCACCATCTACGCCTTCGGCTATACGCTGCTTACCGGCGTGCTGCTGAACTTTGTGTTCGGTGTGTTTGCTACCCGTGTGATGATCCGCGGTGCAGCCGCCATCAAGGCACTGCGCAACCCGTGGCTGTACGGTGCTGCAAAGCCCGTGCAGGAAAAGGCTGAAAAGAAGCCGGTGGATTTCGTGTCCCTGCGCAAAAAGTTCCTGACCATCTCCGCCTGCCTGATGGCAGCCATTCTGCTGTGCGCCGTGGTGTTCGGTGTGCATCTGGATACCGAGTTCACCGGCGGTGCTATGATCACCCTGTCCTACGAGGGCAGCTTTGACCAAGCCACTGTGCAAAAGACCGCTGCAGCGGCGCTGGAAAACACCGGTCTGACCCTGCAGACCGGCGAGAACGTAGCCACCGGCGACCAGACCCTGAAGATCTCCATGCCCGGCACCGAGACCGTGACCACCGAGCAGGTGGAGAACCTGCTGGACTCCCTGAACGAAAACTACCCGGATAACCAGTTCACCCAGCTGTCCCTGAGCAACGTCAGCGCAGCCATGGGTACCAAGTTCCTGCAGAAGAGCTTGGTGGCTGTGCTGTTTGCACTGGTGCTCATTCTGCTGTATATCGCCCTGCGCTTCAAGAACATCGGCGGTCTGACCGGCGGCATGATGGCAGTGCTGGCGCTGGTCAACGACCTGATGGTGGTGTTCGGCACCTTTGTGCTGCTGCGCACCGCACTGGACGGCAACTTTATCGCCGCTATGCTCACCATCCTCGGCTACTCCATCAACGATACCGTTGTGGTGTACGACCGTATCCGCGAGAACCGCGCCCTGATGGGTAAAAAGGCTGGCTTTGAAGAGCTGGTCAACCAGTCGGTCAACCAGTCTGCCCGCCGCACCCTGATCACCACCATCACCACCGTGATGGCACTGGGCGTCATGTGCATCGTGGCAAAGCTCTACGGTCTGGACAGCATCTTTACCTTTGCGTTCCCGCTGATGATGGGTATGATCAGCGGTGTGTATACCTCTCTGTGTGTTTCCACCTCGGCATGGGTGCTGTGGAGCGAGCGCAGGAAAAAGAAAGACTAAGGCGGAGGAACAAACGATGAAGTGCCCTTATTGCGGTGCGGAGGAATCCAAGGTGATCGACTCCCGCCCGACTGAAGACAACGAGCGCATCCGCCGCCGCCGCGAGTGCCTGAACTGCCATATGCGCTTTACCACCTATGAGGTGGTGGAAACGGTGCCGCTGGTGGTCATTAAAAAGGATAACTCCCGCGAGCCCTTTGACCGGCAGAAGCTGCTCAATGCCATGCTGCGTGCCTGCGCCAAGCGTCCTGTCAGCTATGAAGCACTGGAGCACGCCGTCAGCAGCATCGAACAGTCTCTGTTCAGCTCCTACGACCGCGAGATCCCCAGTGTGCGCATCGGCGAGCTGACCATGCAGGAACTGAAAAAGATCGACGAGGTGGCCTATATCCGCTTTGCATCGGTCTACCGCCAGTTTGCGGATGTGGAAAGCTTTCTTGATGAACTGAAAAAGCTTGTGGGAGACCGCAAGGAAAAACAGTAAAATACAACCCGGAGGGGCTGTTGCACAAAGTGATGTGCAGCAGCCCCTTTTTTGTGTGCTTATTTGAAACGAAATCTCCTTATAAGAAGAGAATGCAGACAGGAACACAACAAAGCGCCACAAAAGCGTACACAAAGCATTGATATGCAAAATAATGTATAAAAATCCGATAATATACACTCCGGTAGGCATCGGAACAGCTCGGAAAGTGTGCAGAAGCTGTTGCACTTGGCTGATTTTGAAGAGAAGCGCAACACAACTGTAACGCTTTCGGAGCTTTTGTTACGCTTGAGTTGCGCTAAAAGAGCGGGGAAATTTTAAAAAATCTGTATTTTTTCTGCAAATTGGCCTTTGAACCTCTTGACGTCTGTATGGTTTTGTGATACTCTTGTGACACAAGAGTTGCAGATGTGATACGATAGAGTTGCAAACAAGTTGCAGCATACAACATCACACTGTATAAGGCAGCAGACCGGAGGCAATCTTATGAAGCGTGCAATGAGTACCATGAAGAATATCGCAGCAGCTGCTATGACGCTGGCTGTGGTTTTTGGTTTTGCAGGCTTCAAGCCCGTCACCGCAAACGCAGCACAGGCTGCCGTGCCTGCTGCCGCTTCCGTGGAGGAAGAGAACTCCTACTTTGAGGAAGACGCTTACCAGCGCAGCTTCCTGACCCTGATCAATAACGAGCGCGCACAGGCTGGTCTGGCTCCCGTTGCTTTGGGCGACAGCAGCCACAATGCCGCTGCAATGAAGCGTGCCGAGGAGCTGGCAGTTTCTTACTCCTACGTTCGTCCCAACGGTCAGCGCGATTTCACCGTTCTGGCAGAGAACGGCATTAGCGATGTTTCTATCGGCGAGAACTACATGGCCGGCTGCTCCACCCCCGATTCCGCAATGGATCAGTGGATGGCTACCGATTTTACCCGCGAGCGCATCCTGAACGCCGATGCCACCACCGTGAGCGTTGGCCACTACGAGGGCGGCGTCTACAACAACTACTGGGTGCTGATCTTCTCTTACCCTGAAAATTCTCACACCGAGGACTACCGTCAGGAAGTTCTGAATCTGGTCAATGCCCAGCGCGCAAAGTACGGTCTGACCGCTCTGCAAATGGGCGATGATAATCTGACCGCCGCTGCACAGACCCGCGCCGAGGAGATCGCCGTTGTAAACTCTCACGTCCGCCCCGATGGCTCCAAGTGCTTTACCGTCCTGAAGGACTACGGTGTTACCGATACCCCCACCGGCGAGAATGCCGCATGGGGCAGCGTCTCTCCTGAAGAGGTCGTCAACGCATGGATGAACTCCGAAGGCCATCGCGCCAATATCCTGAACCCTGAGGCTCGCAAGATGAGTGTTGGCTACTACTACAATAGCAACAGCACCTGGGGTCATCAGTGGATCCAGATCTTTACCAAGTAATCAACTGCTTTCTTCTTATAAAAGACTGACGGGGCCGCAAGGCTTCGTCAGTCTTTTTATTTGCGCCCGTTTGTGTTATACTTATTCTGAGTTATTATCAGGAGGATCTAACGTGGAGGATTACCGCACCGTCCGGGGCACAGCCACCGGCGAATATGAAGAGAAAAAAAGCCGCTTTATCGCACAGCTCTCCTTTGCTGACAGCGAGGAAGCCGCCGTTGCCTTTCTGGAGCAGGTGCGGGCGGCTAACCGCACCGCGCGGCACAACGTCTACGCTTACCGCCTGCGGGCGGGCAACCGCGAGCGCTATTCTGATGACGGTGAGCCGGCAAAGACTGCCGGTACGCCCGCGCTGGAGGTGCTGCAGCACAGCGGCCTGACCGACCTGATCGTGGTGGTCACCCGCTACTTTGGCGGGGTGCTGCTGGGCACCGGCGGTTTGGTGCGCGCTTACACCACCGCCACCGCCCGCGCACTGGAAAACGCGGAGGTCGTCACAGTGCGCAGTGTGGTGGAGCTGCAGGTAACGGTGGATTACGCCCTTTACGAGCGTGCGTGCCTGCTCATTGATGCCGCCGGGGCAAAGCAGGCACCGCCGGAGTTTACGGATCGTGTTACCCTGCGCTGGCAGATGCCGGAACACACCGAAGCCCCGCTGCTGGAGCAGCTGCGGGAGCTGACCCGGGGCAGCGCTCAGGTGACGGTGTCTGACCCGTTCTACGCACCATTTTAAAAAACAAAGTCTTTTTTGCAAACCGACACCGAACTTCCCCCTTCGACACTGCCGATGTGCTACAATTGCCGCAGCGCAGCAATTGGGATCGGCTGCGCGCAGAGGGGAGGGGAGAAGCCCGAAAAACAAAAGGAGGATCTGTATGGATGTGCGCCGGAGAACCGAAGAGATCGAGCATCTTGCCTTTGCGCCGTGGGCGACCTTCAGCGATGCAAGCCGCGGCAGAGCTGTGCCGGAGCCGCAGGATCCGCTGCGCCCGGTGTTCCAGCGGGATCGCGACCGGGTGCTGCACTGCAAGGCCTTCCGGCGTCTCAAGCAGAAAACGCAGGTGTTCCTTTCGCCGGAAGGCGACCTGTACCGCACCCGGCTGACCCATACGCTGGAGGTCTCGCAGATCGCCCGCACCATTGCCCGTGGCCTGCGCCTGAACGAGGATCTGACCGAGGCCATCAGCCTTGCGCATGATCTGGGGCATACCCCCTTTGGCCACGCGGGAGAAAAGGCACTGGATGCTCTTTGCCCGGACGGCTTCCGCCACTATATGCAAAGCCTGCGTGTGGTGGACCGGCTGGAAAAGGACGGCGAAGGGCTCAACCTGACATGGGAGGTGCGGAACGGCATCGTTACCCACACCAAGGGCACATGGGCAGCTACCCCGGAAGGACGCATCGTGCGCTTGGCGGATCAGATCGCCTTTGTCAATCACGACATCGAGGACGCTGTGCGCGCCGGAGTGCTGGACGCTGCCACCCTGCCCAAGGACTGCACGGCAGTGCTGGGACAGACCAAATCTGCCCGCATCACCACCATGATCAACAGCATTCTCACCCACAGCGAGGGGGATGTCCGCATGGGCACGGAGGAATACGAAGCGTTCCTTGCGCTGCGGGATTTCATGTACACTACCGTGTATGTGGATAAAAACGCCAAGCGTGAGGAGCAGAAGGTGGACAAGCTTATCGCGGAGCTGTACGAATACTACCTGACCCATGTAGACCGGATGTCCAACTTTTATGTGCAGCTGGCCTATCAGGAGGGACGGGAGCGCGCCGTCACCGACTACATCAGCGGTATGAGCGATGAGTTTGCCATCCGCACCTTTGAAGAACTGTTCGTGCCCCAGAAATGGCACGTCCTTTAAAACTGGAGAGGTCGTTTAAAACAACATGATCCCACACGAATACATCGAGGAGCTTACCCGCCGCACCGACATTGTGGAGCTGGTGGGCAGCTATGTGCAGCTCAAACGCAAGGGACGGCTGTACGGCGGGCTGTGCCCTTTTCACAGCGAAAAAACGCCGTCCTTTTATGTGTACCCGGACACCCAAAGCTTTTACTGTTTCGGTTGTCAGGCAGCCGGAGATGCCATCAGCTTTGTCAAAAAGATCAACAATATCAGCAGCGGCGAAGCCATCAAGATGCTGGCTTCCCGCGCCGGGATGCCGGAACCGCAGGAGGACGATAAGACGGGACGCCTGCGCAGCCGGGTGCTTTCCATGAACAAGGAGGCCGCCCGCTTCTTCCATGCCTGCCTGAACTCTACCGTGGAGGAGGCGCGGCAGGCGCGCGCTTACTGGCGGCGGCGCGGGCTGGACGATAAGACCATCGTCCGGTTCGGGCTGGGCTATGCCCCCAACGATGGGCAGGCGCTGTACCAATACCTGCGGGATAAAGGTTACAACCAGCAGGAGCTGGATGCCAGCGGCCTGTTCAAGCGCAGCCAGTCCGGGCGCATCTACTGCTTGTTCTGGAAGCGTGTCATGACCCCCATCTTTGACCTGCGCGGCAACATCATTGCCTTTGGCGGGCGCGTGATGGACGACTCCAAGCCCAAATACGTCAACAGCCCGGAGACGCTGGTCTACCACAAATCTGAGACGGTGTTTGCCATGCAGATCGCAAAGCGCAGCGCCTCCCGGCGGTTCGTGCTGTGCGAGGGCTACATGGACGTCATCAGTATGCAGCAGGCGGGCATCGACACTGCCGTCTGCGCCTGCGGCACCGCGCTGACCCCCGGGCAGGTGCGCATCATCAGCGAGTATGCCGACGAAGTCATTCTGAGCTACGACTCGGACGAGGCCGGTCAGAAAGCGACCCTGCGCTCGCTGGAGCTGTTCCGTAACAGCCCGGTAAAGGTGGGCGTTTTGCAGATCCCCGGCGCAAAGGATCCGGACGAGTATATCAAAAAATATGGCCCGGAGCGCTTTCAGGCACTTCTGGACGGGGTGGGCAACGCGCTGGACTTCCGGCTCAAGCGCCTGCGGGATCAGTACGATCTCTCGCAGGATGCGCAGCGGCTGCAATATGTAAAGGAAGCCGTGGAAATGCTGGCCGAGCGCTCTAACCCCACCGAGCAGGAGGTGTACGCCGGGCGGCTGGCAGAGGAGACCAACATCTCCAAAACCGCCATTCTGGCGCAGCTGGGCACCGCAGCAAAGCGGGCAGGCGGCAAGTACCGCCGGGAGAAAAACCACGAGCGGCTGCATTCCGGCGAGATGGATCAGATCAAGGTGCCTTACAGCGCAGGCGGCAGTCAGGCACTGGGCATTGCCAGCGCCCAGCAGCGGCTGCTGGCGGCCATCCTGCGGGAGCCGCGGTATCTGGAACTGGCTAAACAGCAGCTGACGGCGGAGCAATTCATCCAGCCGCAGCAGAAGGAACTATACGAAGCGATGCTCAATTGCAGCCGGGAGGGCGTGGAGCTCAGCCTGACGGCACTGCGGGCATTTGTAAGCGAAGAAGCATTGAATGAACTGAGCCGACTTGCGGCACAATACAGCGATGTGAACTGCACCCCGGAGGATATCCATCTGTATCTGGACAGGATCGCCCGGGGAATGCCGGTTGCAAGCAAAGCTGCTGCAATGTCCGGCGATGAGATCACACAGTATCTTCAGTCGATGCGCGAAAAAAAGCAGGGGACGCTGCCCGAACAAGACTGATCCCTGTTTTCCCTCCGGCTGGAGCTGGAGAGAAAAGGAGCAGGAATCATGCAGAAATTGTCGCAAACGGAAGAACTTGCCCGCAGCCTTGCCGCAAAGGCGCGGCGCCACACCCTGACCCCGGAGCAGATCAGCCGCGCCATGGAGGAAACGGATTTTGATGTTGCGCAGCTGGATGAACTCTACGCGGCGCTGGAGCAGCGGGGCGTCCATCTGGCAGAGGAACCTGCCGAGCTGCCCGTGCTGGACGATGCACAGATCGGCAGGCTGGAGAATGAGCTGTCCTCAGAGGGTGTGGCGCTGGATGACCCGGTCAAGACCTATTTAAAGGAGATCGGCCGGGTGCCGCTGCTGACCGCTGGGCAGGAGATGGCACTGGCAAAGGCTGCCCGCGCCGGAGATGCAGATGCCCGCCGCGCTTTGAGCGAAGCAAACCTGCGGCTGGTGGTATCGGTAGCCAAGCGCTACGCCGGGCGGGGACTGCCTTTTCTGGATCTCATTCAGGAAGGCAACCTTGGCCTGATGAAGGCGGCGGAAAAATTTGAGCCGGAGCGTGGCTTCAAGTTCTCTACCTACGCAACGTGGTGGATTCGTCAGTCCATCACCCGCGCCATTGCGGATCAGGGACGCACCATCCGCATCCCGGTGCATCTGGTGGAGAGCATCAACCGGGTCAAGAAAACGGCGGGCGACCTGCTGCATAAAAATGGACGGGAGCCCACCGTGGAGGAGATCGCCGTCGCACTGGATATGGAACCGGACAAGGTGCGGGAGCTGCTGCAATTGTCGCAGGAGCCCATCAGTCTGGAAACGCCGGTGGGGGAGGAAGAGGACGCCCATTTAGAGGACTTTATTCAGGACGAAGATGCCGGTGTCCCGGTGGACGAAGCCGGGCGTCAGCTGCTGCGGCGGGAGCTGCTGCACGTCCTCAAAAGCCTGACACCCCGGGAGGAGCGGGTCATCACTCTGCGCTTTGGTCTGGAGGATGGCCGTGCCCGTACGCTGGAAGAGCTGGGCAAGGAGTTCAACGTGACCCGGGAGCGGGTGCGTCAGATCGAAGCAAAGGCGCTGCGCAAGCTGCGCCACCCCAGCCGCGCGAAGCTGCTGCGGGATTATCTGGATGAGTGAATCGCATAAAATTTTCAGGACGAGACTGCTGCACAGCATTTTGTGCGGCGGTCTCTTTTTTGCGGCAAGGGAGTGCAAAAGTCACACTTCCGGGCACAAGAGTAAAGATAGACAAATTGCACAAGGGTATTATGAACAGGAACGTGCAAAATAAAAAAATCAAGTACTTGGCAGACAAACAGCTACACGCTGCCGGGCGTACGAAAACAAAGCGAAAATTAAATTTATTTCGGCAAAAAACTGAAAAATGGCTTGACAACAGGGGTTTTCGGGTGTATACTGCATTAGTATCACATAATGGACTAGTGCGCCAAAAAGGGAACTGTGACGGCTGCCGCTTGAGGGCTTGTCCCGAAAAGTTTGTGCAAAACGCCGGAACGTTCCGCAGGACGCGGGTCGAATTATGTGTGTCTGCTCAAATTTGACCCGTGTATACGACATCCCGTAGAATATAAAAGTAAGGAGTGGTTGATTTTATGATGAAAGTCAAGCCCGTTAAGCTCGGCAAAACCGAGCGCATGAGCTTCTCCCACATCGACGAAGTCATCAGTATGCCGAACCTGATCGAGGTGCAGAAGAACTCGTATCAGTGGTTTCTGGATGAAGGCCTGAAGGAGGTCTTCCACGATATCGGCACCATTGAGGACTACACCGGCAATCTGGCACTGAGCTTTGTGGACTTCCGGCTGGATAAGGAGCCGAAGTACAGCATCAAGGAGTGCAAGGAGCGCGACGTTACCTTTGCAGCCCCCCTGCGCGTCACCGCCCGTCTGCTGAACAAGGAGACCGGCGAGGTGAAGGATCAGGAGATCTTCATGGGCGACTTCCCCCTGATGACCGACGCAGGCACCTTTGTCATCAACGGTGCCGAGCGTGCGATCGTCAGCCAGCTGGTCCGCTCTCCCGGTGTGTTCTACGGCCATACCAAGGATAAGGTCGGTAACGACCTGTACAGCGCCACCATGAACCCCAACCGCGGTGCATGGCTGGAGTACGAGACCGATGCCGCCAATGTGTTCTATGTCCGTATCGACAAGAACCGCAAGCTGCCCGTCACGGTGCTGTGCCGTGCACTGGGTCTGTCCTCTAACGAGGACATCCTGAACTACTTCGGCGAGGACGAGCGCATTCTGGCCACGCTGGAAAAGGATACCACCAAGAACCGCGAAGAGGGTCTGCTGGAGGTCTACCGCAAGCTGCGCCCCGGCGAGCCTCCCACGGTGGAGTCCGCTACCAGCCAGATCGATATGCTGTTCTTCGATCCGCGCCGGTACGACCTGTCCCGCTTCGGCCGCTATAAGATGAACAAAAAGCTGTCTCTGGCACGCCGCATCATGAACCATGTGGCCGCAGAGAACGTGGTGGATCCCTTCACCGGCGAGATCCTTGTCGAGGCCGACAAGAAGATCGACCGCAAGCTGGCCGAGCAGATCGATGCCGCCGGCGTGGATCTGGTCGTGCTGAAGATCGATGATCCCATGAAGGATCAGCCCCACAAGGTCAAGGTCATCACCAACGGCTGCGTGGATGCACAGGCCATCATTGATAGCTACTACCCTGCATTCAAGGGCGTGGATGTCAAGGAGTGCGGCATCAACGAGCGCTGCAACCTCAAGGAGCTGCGCAAGATCCTTGATAACGCTTCCAGCGCCGAGGAGGTCATGGAGAGCCTGAAGAAGGATCACGACCTACTCATTGGCCGCACCGTCACCATCGACGATATCCTGTCCTCCATCAACTACCTGAACGGTCTGGGCTATGGCATCGGCACCACCGATGATATCGACCATCTGGGCAACCGCCGTATCCGCAGCGTGGGCGAGCTGCTGCAGAACCAGTTCCGCATTGGCTTCTCCCGCATGGAGCGCGTCATCCGTGAGCGCATGACCCTGCAGAGCCAGGATCAGAGCGTCATCACCCCGCAGGCACTGATCAACATCCGTCCTGTGGTGGCAGCTATCAAGGAGTTCTTCGGCTCCTCTCCGCTGTCTCAGTTCATGGATCAGAATAACCCTCTGGCTGAGCTGACCCACAAGCGCCGTCTGTCTGCTCTGGGTCCCGGCGGTCTGAGCCGTGACCGCGCAGGCTTCGAAGTCCGCGACGTTCACTACAGCCACTACGGTCGTATGTGCCCCATCGAGACCCCTGAAGGCCCCAACATCGGTCTGATCTCCTATCTGGCATCCTACGCCAAGATCAACGAGTACGGCTTTGTGGAGGCTCCCTACCGCAAGGTCAAGAAGGTCTACGACGAGAACAACAACCTCATTGAGCAGGTCGTCACCGACGAGGTGGAGTATATGACCGCCGATGTAGAGGACGAGTACGTTGTGGCACAGGCCAACGAGCCGCTGGACGAAGGCAAGCACTTCGTCCGTCCCCGCGTGTCTGCCCGCCGCCGCGACGAGATCCTGGAAATCGACGCAGAGAAGGTCGATTACATGGACGTCTCTCCGCGAATGATGGTCTCTGTTGCTACCGCCTGCATCCCCTTCTTGGAGAACGATGACTGTAACCGTGCACTGATGGGCTCTAATATGCAGCGTCAGGCAGTGCCTCTGATGGTCACCCAGCAGCCCATTGTTGCTACCGGTATGGAGTACAAGGCTGCTACCGACTCCGGCACCGCTGTGCTGGCCAAGAGCAACGGCGTTGTGGAAAAGGTCGATGCTGACCATGTTGTGGTGCGCAACGAGCAGGGCGCTCTGGAGGATTACTCTCTGATCAAGTTTGCCCGCTCCAACGCAGGCACCTGCATCAACCAGCGCCCCATCGTGGAAGTGGGCGAGAACGTCACCGCCGGTCAGGTGCTGGCCGATGGCCCCGCAATGCGCAACGGCGAGATCTCTCTGGGTAAGAACGCCCTGATCGGCTTCATGACCTGGGAGGGCTACAACTACGAGGACGCTGTTCTGCTGAACGAGAAGATCGTGCGCGAGGACGTGTACACCTCCATCCACATCGAGGAGTACGAGACCGAGAGCCGCGATACCAAGCTGGGACCCGAGGAGATCACCCGCGACATCCCCAACGTTTCTGAGGATGCCCTGAAGGATCTGGACGAGCGCGGCATCATCCGCATTGGTGCCGAGGTCAAGAGCGGCGATATCCTGGTCGGTAAGGTCACCCCGAAGGGCGAGACCGAACTGACCGCCGAGGAGCGCCTGCTGCGCGCCATCTTTGGTGAGAAGGCACGCGAGGTGCGCGACACCTCCCTGCGTGTGCCCCATGGCGCATACGGCATCATTGTGGATGTCAAGGTCTTTACCCCGGAGAACAGCGATGAGCTGCAGCCCGGTGTGCGCGAGGTCGTCCGCTGCTATATCGCCCAGAAGCGTAAGATCAGCGTTGGCGATAAGATGGCAGGCCGTCACGGTAACAAGGGTGTCGTTTCCCGCATCCTGCCGCAGGAGGATATGCCCTACCTGCCCGACGGCACTCCGCTGGACATCGTGCTGAACCCGCTGGGCGTGCCTTCCCGTATGAACATCGGTCAGGTGCTGGAAGTCAACCTCGGCTACGCTGCCAAGGCCTGCGGCATCAAGGTCATGACCCCCGTCTTTGATTCTGCCCGTGAGAACGACATCGGCGATACCTTTGATACCGCCCGCGAGATGTGGCACGGCGAGAATGCTCCCGCTTACCCCACCAAGCTCCCCAAGATCATGGGCGAGAAGGGTCACATCATCGACTTCTCCAAGATCGAGCTGGATCGTGACGGCAAGACCACTGTTTACGATGGCCGTACCGGTGAAAAGTTCGATAACCGCGTTACCGTTGGTTATATGTACTACCTCAAGCTGCATCACCTGGTCGATGATAAGATCCACGCCCGTTCCACCGGCCCCTACTCTCTGGTCACCCAGCAGCCTCTGGGCGGCAAGGCGCAGTTCGGCGGCCAGCGCTTCGGCGAGATGGAGGTCTGGGCACTGGAAGCTTACGGTGCCGCTTACACCCTGCAGGAGATCCTGACTGTCAAGTCCGATGACGTGGAGGGTCGTGTCAAGACCTACGAAGCCATCGTCAAGGGCGAGCCCATCCCGCAGCCCGGCATCCCCGAGTCCTTCCGCGTTATGCTGAAGGAACTGCAGTCTCTGGGTATGGACGTGATCGTGCAGGATAAGGACGGCAACGAGATCGATATGCGCCAGAACTTCGACGACGAAGAAACCGGCTTTGATATGCGTGATGTTGCCGGCACCGAGACTGTGGTGCAGGAGAGCGAACTGACTGATTACAACATCAAGGACGCCGATGCAGGTTTCGATGATCCCTCTGTGCTGGAGGATGATAACTCTGTCTCTGCAGAGTCCGCTTCCTCCGATGAAGTGGATTTTGACGAATAAACCCCTTATAGGCTGTTTTCCCGCTGCGGTGCGCGTGCTGCCGCCGCAGACAGGGGAGAGCAGCGGGTTTTATAGGTCGCCTGTCATCATCGAAACAACTAGAGATTAAGAAAGGGTTCGTTTCATGGAAAACAACGTTTTCGATTCCATTAAAATCGGCCTTGCCTCCCCGGAGCAGATCCGCGCATGGAGCTACGGCGAGGTCAAAAAGCCCGAAACCATCAACTACCGCACCCTGAAGCCGGAGCGTGACGGCTTGTACTGCGAGCGCATTTTTGGACCTACCAAGGACTGGGAGTGCCACTGCGGCAAGTATAAGCGCATCCGTTACAAGGGCAAGGTGTGTGATCGCTGCGGCGTCGAGGTCACCAAGGCTAAGGTTCGCCGTGAGCGTATGGGTCACATTGAGCTGGCCGCTCCTGTGAGCCACATCTGGTACTTCAAGGGCATCCCAAGCCGCATCGGCCTGATGCTGGACATCAGCCCCCGTCTGCTGGAAAAGGTGCTGTACTTTGCAAGCTATATCGTCACCGATCCCGGTCTGACCCCGCTGGACAAGAAGCAGCTGCTGACCGAGAAGGAATACCGCGAAATGTGCGATCGCTACGGCGACGAGTTCGAGGCTGCCATGGGCGCTGAGGCTGTCCAGACTCTGCTGAAGGAGATCGATCTGGATCAGTTGAGCGCTGAGCTGACCGCCGAGGTGGAGAAGTCCTCCGGCCAGAAGCGCGTGCGCATCCTTAAGCGTCTGGAAGTTGTCGAGGCTTTCCGCATCTCCGGCAACCGCCCCGAGTGGATGGTCATGGACGTGCTGCCCGTGCTGCCGCCTG